>Ga0302314_10001019_pt1 | contig 52349 bp, 46 predicted proteins | sample III_Palsa_N2_3_FD_200533 | JGI IMG/M metagenome (GOLD analysis project Ga0302314, IMG submission 200533) | Peat permafrost microbial communities from Stordalen Mire near Abisko, Sweden - III_Palsa_N2_3 | ecosystem: Environmental > Terrestrial > Soil > Palsa > Peat permafrost | place: Sweden... | reverse complement strand
CCAGCGGCTTGCCGAGCACCAGCACGTCGCCGGCCCGAGCCGACGCGTTGCGTTTGATACGCTGCGGATGAACCACGCCCAGCGCCGCGAGACCGTAAATCGGCTCGACGGAATCGATCGAATGACCACCCGCTACCGGGATGCCTGCCTGCGTGCACACATCTTCGCCGCCGCGCAGGATGGCCGCGATCACATCGTGCGGCAAAACGTTGATCGGCATGCCGACCAGCGCCAGCGCGAGAATCGGCTTGCCGCCCATCGCGTAGACGTCCGACAGCGCATTGGTTGCCGCAATCCGGCCGAAGTCGTACGGATCGTCGACGATCGGCATGAAGAAGTCGGTGGTGGCGATAATGGCCTGCTCGTCGTTCAGACGGTAGACGGCGGCATCGTCGGCGGTTTCTGTGCCGACCAGCAGGTCGGGAAAGGCCGGCAGCGGCACGCTGCGTTTGAGCAGGTCCGCGAGGACGCCGGGCGCAATCTTGCAGCCACAGCCGCCGCCGTGCGAGAGACTCGTGAGGCGCGGTACAGCAGGATTCGAAGCAACGTGATCGGTCATGGCGGAATTGAAGTTGGAAGGTAATAGTCAGCATTATGGGCAATCCTTGGCCCATCCGTCCAACCGGCACCACGACGGCCCGTCACGCCCGTCCCGTTGCCGTCCTCGCCCGCCCACCTCAGGCGCGTTCCAGCAGCGCCATTTCCCGCACAATCACCAGCAGTACAGAGAGGCTCGAACCGCCCGACGCACGCAGATCGGCCAGCAGGCGCGCATAACGTTCGAGCGGCACGGCCCGTTGTTCGCGCCATGTTTCGACCAGATCATCCGGCGTCGACGCTTCGCCGGCTCCCATCAGCGCGCTCGTCGTCAGCGCGCGTTTGAGGCGAGCCAGTTCGGCAAGCGCGGCAGCGCGAGCCAGCGTGTCCCAATGCGTTGGCGTCGGCAGCGCGTTCGCGCGCTCGCCGATCCAGCCGTAGTTGAGCAGTGTGCCGAGCGCAAAATACACCCCTGCCACCCGTTCGAGATCCTTGCCGCATTTGGCCGCCACCTCGGCAATATCGAGCACCGCCGCGGAGATTTCGCCGCTCGCGACGCGCACCGCCAGTTCGCTATCCACGCCCGCATCCACAAGGATCCGCTGGCGTTCCGACAGCGCTTCCAGGTCCGCAGTGGGCAACAGCGCCGGCCATTGCGACGCTAGCCGCTGCGCCGCATCGCGGCAACGCGTCAGCAAGTCCGTCACGTCGCTGACGGCGCCGGATTGCAGTTGCCGCAGGAACCACAGCGCCGCACGCTCGACCAGCCGCGCCACCTCGACGAACATGCGTGCCTGTACATCGTCGGCAACCCGGTTATCGAGTGCATCGATGCTCCGCCACACCTCGTCGAGATCGAACACGTCGCGCGCCATGATGCAGGCCCGCACGATCTCACCCGGCCGGGCATCGGTCTCTTCCATTAGCCGATGCACGAATTCGCAGCCCACCCGGTTGACCAGCGCGTTGGTCAGATACGTAGCGAGGATCTCGCGCCGCAGCGGGTGGCGATGCATCGGCTCGCTGAAGCGATGCCGCAGCGGCTTCGGAAAATAGTCGATCAGCATGCTGCTCACCAACGGGTCTTCCGGCATGTCGGATTCGAGCAGCGCGTCATACAACCACATCTTGCTGTAGGCGAGCAGGACCGCGCGCTCCGGCGAGGTCAGCCCTTGCTTCGCGGCCTGCCGCTCGGCGATTTCTTCGTCAGTCGGCAGGAATTCGATCACGCGGTTCAGACGCCCCGCCCGTTCGAGCCAGCGCATGAAGCGCGTCTCGGCATCGAACAGTTCGAGGCTGTAGCGCCCTGCAATCGAAAGCGCCTGAGTCTGATAGTAGTTGTCCTGCAGCACCAGCAGACCGACTTCGTTGGTCATGTCCGCGAGCAACGCGTTGCGTTGCTTCTCGGTCATCTCGCCGTCCTTCACCACGAGGCCGAGCAGAATCTTGATGTTGACTTCGTGGTCCGAACAATCGACACCGGCTGAGTTGTCGATCGCATCGGTATTGATGCGACCTCCGCGTAACGCGAACTCAATGCGTCCCAAGTGCGTGAGCCCCAGATTACCGCCCTCCGCCACCACCTTGCAGCGCAGATCCGCGCCGTTCACGCGCAGCGCGTCGTTGGTGCGGTCGCCAACCTGCGCGTTTGTCTCACGGCTCGCCTTCACATAAGTACCGACGCCGCCGTTGTAGAGCAGATCCACCGGCGCCTGCAGGATCGCGCGAATCAACTCGTTCGGCGCAAGCGCAGCAGCATTGATGCCGAGCACAGCCTGCATCGCGGCCGACACGGGGATCGTCTTCGCCGTCCGCGGAAACACCCCGCCGCCAGCGGAGATCAACGCAGGGTCATAGTCGGCCCAACTGGAGCGCTCGAGGATGAAGATGCGCCCACGCTCCGCCAGACTGACTGCGGGATCGGGCTGCGGATCCAGAAAGATGTGCCGGTGGTCGAATGCGGCCACCAGTTTGATATGCGGCGACAGCAGCATGCCGTTGCCGAACACGTCGCCCGACATGTCGCCGATGCCGACCACGGTGAAATCCGTGGTCTGGGTGTCGATGCCCATTTCGCGAAAATGACGCTTCACCGATTCCCATGCACCGCGTGCGGTGATGGCCATTTTCTTGTGGTCGTAGCCGACCGAGCCGCCTGACGCAAACGCGTCGTCGAGCCAGAAACCGTATTCCTGCGAAATGGCGTTGGCGTAATCGGAAAACGTCGCCGTGCCTTTGTCTGCCGCCACCACCAGATAGGGATCGTCGGGGTCGTGCCGCACGACATCGGGCGGCGGCACGATCTCATTGCCGGCCAGGTTGTCGGTCAGATCGAGCAAGCCGCGCAGGAAGGTCTGATAGCAGGCGACGCCCTCGCGCAGCCAGGTTTCGCGGTCGCCGGGCGGCGGCGGGTTCTTCACCACGAAGCCACCCTTCGAACCAACCGGCACGATCACGACGTTTTTCACCATCTGCGCTTTCATCAGGCCGAGCACTTCCGTGCGGAAATCTTCGCGCCGGTCCGACCAGCGCAAACCACCACGCGCAGCACGCCCGCCGCGCAGATGGACACCTTCGACGCGTGGCGAATACACCCAGATCTCAAACATCGGCTTGGGCTCAGGCAAGCCTGGCACGCGTGCCGGGTCGAACTTGAACGAGAGGTACGGCTTCGGGCGCCCCTCATGATCCAGCCGGTAGTAATTGGTCCGCAAGGTGGCCTTGATGACGCCAAGGAACTGCCGCAGGATGCGGTCCTCGTCGAGATTCGGCACCTGGTCGAGCGCGGTATCGATCCATTTCAGCAGCAGTTCCACATGCACCTCACGGCTGTCGCCAAGCGACGGATCGAAGCGCGCCACGAACAGTTCGACGAGCTTGCGGGCGATGGTGGGATTGCCGGTCAACGCGCGCTCAATGTAAGCATCGCTAAACGTAGAGCCGACTTGCCGCAGATACTTTGCATAGGCCCGCAGTATCGTCACCTCGCGCGCCCCAAGCTGCGCACGCAGCACGAGACGGTTGAAGTCGTCGCTTTCGATCTCGCCGGTCCAAACCTGCTCGAAGGCGTCTTCGAAGAGGTTCTTCACGCGTTCGATGTCGAATTCGCTGTCGTCCGTGAGCTCGACGCCGAAGTCGTGAACCCACGCGGGGGTCGCGTCGAGCGCTTCGATCAGGTACGGCCGTTCTTCATCGACACGCACGCCGAGATGCTCGAGCATCGGCAGGCTGCGTGACAAGGCGATCGGCTGCCCCGCGCGATACACCTTGAAGCGAAATGCGCGCGGGCCGGATTCGATGGGACGATACAGGTTCATCGCAATCCGGTCGCTGCCGTGCAACGGCTCAATCAGTTCAATATCGCGCACAGCCGTGCGAGCCGGATAATCGTCACGGTAGCCAGCGGGAAACGAATCGGCGTAGTGCTGCAGCAGCCGGTTGCCCTGCTCTTCGCCGAATGCATCGAGCAACGCATCGGCCAGATCGTCCTGCCAGCGGCGCGTCACCTGCACGAGCCGCGCTTCGAGTTCGCGGGTATCCACGTCCGGCATCGCGCCCGGTTCGGCATGGACCACGAAGTGAATCCGCGCGAGCGTCGACTCCGACAACAAGGGCGTGAACTCGACGCTCGCGCCGTTGAATGCTTCGGTCAGCAGATTAGCGATGCGCCGCCGCAAGTCGGTGTTGTACTTGTCGCGTGGCACGAAGACCAGACACGAAACGAACCGGTCGAAACGGTCGCGCCGCACGAACAGACGCGTGCGCTGATGCTCCTGGAGACGCAGCACGCCAAGGGCGATGTCGTAGAGCTGGTCCTCTTCGGCCTGGAACAATTCGTCGCGCGGATAGGTTTCGAGTACCGTCACCAGCGATTTCGCCAGATGCCCCTTCGGCAGAAAGCCAGCACGCCGTACGATGTTCGCGCACTTGCGGCGCACGATTGGGATCTCCGCCGCCGACACAAAATACGCGGTCGACGTATAAAGGCCGATAAAACGCCGCTCGCCGATGATCTTGCCATCCGCGCTCGTCAGTTTGATACCCACGTAGTCCAGATAGCCGGGGCGATGCACGGTGGCGCGCGAGTTCGCTTTGGTCAGGAAAATCGGCGAGGCACCGGTGATGATCTGCGCGGCCGCAGCCGGCAACGGCGTGACATCGGCCGCACCCACGGGCCGCAGCGAGTCGCGCAGAATGCCAAGACCCGATTCCGGCAGCGCGCGCAAACCGAAGCCCACATCATGCGAAACCAGCTCGTAGTCGCGCTGGCCGAGGAAGGTGAAGTGGTCGTCGACCATCCATTCGAGGAAAGCCCGCGCCTCAGCACCGTCGACGCCGGTTTCACGCCCCTTCATATCCTTGATCGTGCCGCGCGCAATCTCGACGATCTTTGGCCAGTCTTCCACCGCCGCGCGCACGTCGCCCAGCACTCGGGCGATATCGTCCCGCAGCGCATCGAGCTTGCCGGCGTCGCCGCAGCGGTCGACTTCGAAGTGAATGAATGAGGCCAGTTGCGACTGCTTGTCGCCCGCGTCTTCGGCACCCTGCCCGACGCGCACGATACTGCCGTCCGCGCCACGCCAGATGCGAAACACTGGATGCACGACCGAATGCAGCGCGAGCCCCAGCCGGTTGACCGCCATCGAGACCGAATCGACCAGAAACGGCATATCGTCGTTGACGATCTCGATCACCGTGTGGTCCGAATGCCAGCCGTGCTGCTCGAGGATGGGGTTATAGACGCGCAGCCGTTCGCTGCCGGGCACGAAGCGCTGCGCCGTTTGCCAGTGCGCCAGCGCGGCGCCATACAGGTCGGCGATTGCGCGGCTTTGCAGATCGTCGGCGTCGACGAAGTCGTAATAGCGGCGCAGAAAAGGTTCGACGATGGCGAATGCGGGTTCCGGCAATCGTCCACGAGCGAATTCGACGACGTCGTTCAGCAGGTGCGCAACGGATTCTTCGTTCTTCGCTTGCATGATCTCCTCCACAACGGGCGGCAATCGACTGCATCGTTAGAAGAGAATTATGCGCCTGATAGTTGAAAGTCAATGTGCGTCCGCACATTGACTTTCCGCGGAGGTCAGCCGAGGAACACGTATTCGGCGATATAGGGGCTGCGGCCTTCCTGCCCTTCCTGGGTGCAGGGACCGCTGGGCGCGGCGCCGCCGTGCGTGTCGAGCCGTTGCACGTAGCGCACCGTAGAGAGCAAACCGGGGCCAGCGGAGTTGGTCGCCCGCAGCAGCAGAAGCGGGATGCTCCCGGGTTGATCGGCACTCGGCGCCTGCTGCAGGACCTGCCCGTTAATCTTGCTGCCGTCCGCGGCCGCCCACGTGGGGCCCGCGCTGTGCGTGACGATCAGTTCGCCCGACGCATCGTACAGTTCGGCGCTTGGCGCCTTGAAGGCCCACGACAGCTTGTTGTTCGCGTCGCGCTTGCAGGTGTAGATCTGCGTGCCGCTCGCCTTGAGTGCGGCAACCACGTGGGTCGCTTCGCCGGGGGTGAGTGAGGCGGGCACAACGCTTTGCGCGAGCGCGCTGCTGACCCAGGCGGCGCTGCAGGCGAACGCCAGCGATACGCCGCTGACAATACGCGCCAGCGAACGGCGCGAGGCAAAACATGAATACATGCAGTGATCTCCTTACAGGTATTGATAGAAGCACACAGTTTTAAAGCACGCAGTTGTATAACGCGCAGCTTCAAAACATATTCCCAGTCGCGTCCGCTATTTCCGGCAGCCATGCCCCGACCGCCTCGCTCGTCCACACTGGATCGTCGTGCGGCAAGTCGTGTCCGGCCGACGGATGCTGAACGTGCGCCGCACCCCACGCCGCCGCCAGCCTCGCGGAACACAATGGATTCACCAGCCGGTCGGCGGCCGACGAGAGAATCAAGGTACCGCAACGCGGCACTTTCGTGCCTGCGTCAAAACGCGCCGCCGCCCATAACTGACGCAGCGCATTGGCCCGGCTCACCGGCGCGCTCTCGCGAATCGCGCTCCACGCCGCGAGATCGTCCGCGAGCCCTGCCGGATTATTGCAGGTCAAGCGGTGAATGCCGGCCTCGGCTTCGCGGGCGCTGCGCCAATTGAGCGCCACCCGCAGCAGTCCGGGCCATGCCTGCGGACGCAGGCGTTCCGTCATGCGACTGTACGGCCGCATGCTTGTGTTGATCAGCACCAGCCGTTCAATCTCGTCGGGGTACTGTTGCGCCCACGCGGTCGCCACCATCCCGCCCAGCGACATCGCCAACACCCGGTACGGGCCCGGCACGCTGCTTTGCGACACCGCAAGCCGCACGAAGCCGACCATCGCGGCCACCTGAGCCGGAGCGTGCTGATCGACGAGCGCGCCATTGCCCGGCAAGTCGAGTTGCAGCAGGCTGTCGGTCCTGACGGCGTCATGCAGGATAGCCGGAAACCGGCCCCAGTGACGTGTCTCACGCGTGAGTCCACGCAACAGGATCCACGTACTCATACACTGGCCGTCCGGTACCAATGTTCAATCGCGTGATGCAGCAGTTGCTGGCGGCGGCTGCCCTGCGGCAGCCAGCGCTGCGATGCAAACGCGGCGCGGGTCAGGAAATCGAGCAGGTTGGCATGGCGCCGCAACACGCGCGCCGTGCGATGCGCCTTCACGGGATTGAACATGCCCTGCCGCGAAAACAGTTGCCGCGGATTCTTCTTGATCCACAGCCATGAACCGAGTTCGAGCGTCATCGGCAAAAACACGTTATCCGACGGCGCCCGGTCGTACGCGCAGTCCCATAGATCGCCGTGCAGCAGATATTGATGACTCTGCGGCTCGAACGCATAACCGTGATGCGGATGGGCTCGCTCGAACATGGTCTTGAGCATGAACATTTCGGGCAGATGCGGCATCAGCTTGCGGGTACGCGCATACGGGAACCAGATACTGTCGCTCCAGCCGTAACCCGAATGGCAATCGAGCGCGAAGCTAAGCGGCCGCGAGGCCAGTTCGGTTTCAACCAGCTTCAGGAGCGCTGCGGCTTCGACCTCCATGGGTGCGCCGCGCCGTCCGCGATACCACGGCAGCCAGGCGCCGAGGCGCTGGCCGCCCGCCAGCAGCGGCACGCGTTCGTCGGCGTCCTGCGGCGCGTTGCGCATCAGATCAACGCCGTTCGGATTGGCCCGCGTCGCCGCCCACATACCGCCCGGATTGCAGATGGGCATAAAGATCAGACGAATCGATTGCAATTGCCGCACCAGCAATTCGTCCCATTCGAGTCGCGACAGGAGCGAGCGCATGTAGTCGAGCACGAGTTGCGTGCCGATGCGTTCGAGTCCATGAATGCCGCCGAAGAAACCGATGGCCGGCGCCAGCGGATCGCTCGAACCGATGCTCGCGGTCAGCACCGGAAACGTTCTGCCGTGAACCCGCGCCTCGCACAAGGTGCGGATGTCGAAGTTGGCACTGCCGGCATCGAGAATCGTCTTGAGATCCTCGTACTCCGCAAAGCTGTCGGGTAGAAAGCTGAGAGCCTGCATGGCGACGCCGAATGGGATGGGCAAGGTTATTGGGGACGGCACACGCTGCTTTCAGCAATATAGCCTGTCGCGGCACATATTAGATGACGGCGTGCGCACGCTGCAGTTCGTGTCACACGGCTGACATATCCCGGGCCACGCAAGGCTTTGCGTTCCGGCACGCATTCTTCCGGAAAGATATAGTCGTCTAGACGTTGAGATAGGTTCACTCAACCGTCACAGAGCCTTCCTAGAATGTCCCCACACTTTCCGGCGCGTGCCGGATGCAACAACGGGACAAGCATGGAAGCAATCCGTATCGAACGATTGAGCAAGACGTTTACCAACGGCCGCAAGGCACTCGACGAAATCGATCTGCGCGTCGCGTCCGGCGAGATGGTGGCGTTGATCGGTGCCTCGGGCTCGGGTAAATCGACCCTGTTGCGGCACATCGCGGGCTTTACCGTGTCCGACCCGCAGCCGTCGCAGATCGCAATTCTCGGCCGGCCCATCCAGCAGAACGGCCGCCTGGTGCGCGAAGTGCGGCGGATTCGCCGCGATATCGGCTTTGTGTTCCAGCAGTTCAATCTGGTCAACCGGCTCTCCGTCGAGGCCAACGTGCTGATCGGCGCGCTAGCGCGGTTACCGTTCTGGCGGCGCATCACCGGACGTTTTCCGCGCAGCGAACGCGTCCTCTCGCTGGCGGCGCTCGGCGAAGTCGGCATTGCTGAGCACGCGCGCGAACGTGCGGCGACGCTCTCCGGCGGTCAGCAGCAACGCGCGGCGCTAGCGCGTGCATTGGTGCAGCGCGCCCGCATCGTGCTCGCCGATGAACCGATTGCCTCGCTCGACCCGGAATCGTCGCGACGCGTCATGGACATGCTGCGCAACCTGAACCGCGACCATGGCCTGACCGTGCTGGTCTCACTGCACCAGGTCGACATCGCCATGCAATACTGCCCGCGCACCGTCGCCCTGCGCCGCGGCAAGATCGTCTACGACGGCCCGTCCGCCGCGCTCACGCCCGCACTCCTGCAGCAACTCTACGGCGACGACGCGCGCGAGCTGCTCGAAGATACCGATAGCGGCGCTGCGCAACCCCAAGCCGATGCGGCGGACGCGGATGCGTCCAAGCCGCAGCGTTACGCATTTGCACTCGATCCTGCGCACTCTGCCTGAAACACAGCGTCGCAGTCTTGCCTACTGTCAGTTCCTCTTCAGCCCACTGGATTAATCCGATGAAATTCCTGCGCTCATTGATCGCCGGCGCGGCCGCGTTTGCTTGCGTCGCCGCCCATGCCGAAGATTTCAATCTTGGCATCATCTCGACCGATTCGTCTGCGGTGCTCGCGCAACACTGGCAACCGCTGGTCGACGACATGAGCAAGCAAACCGGCCTGCACGTCAAAGCCTTCTTCGCCACCGATTACTCCGGCATCATCGAAGGCATGCGCTTTAACAAGGTGCAGGTAGGCTACTTTGGCAACGCTTCGGCGATAGAAGCCGTGGACCGCGCCAACGGCGAAGTGTTTGCCAAAATCACCTACGCGAATGGCGATGCCGGCTACCGGTCCGTGCTGCTCACCAACGTGAATAGCCGCTTCAAGACACTTGACGATGTATTCAAGAATACTAAGGATGTGACGCTCGGCTTCGGCGATCCGAATTCGACTTCGGGCACCCTGATTCCGGCCTATTACCTGTTTGCCAAACACAACGCGCCGGTCAACACGTCGTTCAAGGCCGTGTTGCCGTCCAGCCATGAGGCGAACCTGTTAGCCGTGGTGAACAACAAGATCGATATTGCGACCTGCAATACCGACATGCTCGACACGCTGAAGCGGGACCATCCGGACAAGTTCGCCCAGGTGCGCGTGCTGTGGACCTCGGATCTAATCGCGTCGGATCCGCTGGTATGGCGCAAGGATTTGCCGCAGGCAACCAAGGACAAAGTGCGCGCGTTCTTCGTCAACTACGGCAAGACCGATCCGCACGAAAAGGCCGTGATGGCGGGGATTACCGGCTATAGCGGCTTCGTGGCTTCGTCCGATGCGCAGTTGCTGCCGATCCGCCAGATCACGCTGTTCGCGCAGAAGCAGAAGATCCAGGCCGACACGCACCTGTCGGACGACGATCGCAAGACCCAGCTCGCCGCGCTCGATGCGAAGCTGAGCGCGCTGAACACGGCTACGTCGAAGCAATGAGCGCCGCCGACCTGACCAGCGCCCGCACCACACAGCCCGCCGGCGCGTTGGCGGGCGCCGAAGTGGGCAAGCGAAGCTGGATGTCGCTGCTCGGCTGGATCGTCGTGATCGCCGTGCTGGGCGTCGGCTGGCACGGCGCGGATATGCGGCCGCTCGATCTGTGGTCGGATGCCGGCAACATGGGCCAGTTCGCCAAAGACTTCTTCCCGCCGGATTTCACCGAGTGGCGCACCTATGCGCACGAAATGTATGTGACGTTATCGGTGGCGGTGTGGGGCACGGTGCTGTCACTGGTGTGCGCCGTGCCGTGCGGGCTGATGTGTGCGCGCAATATGGCGCCGCAGTGGGTCGTGCAGCCCGTGCGGCGCCTGATGGACGCCTGCCGTGCGATCAACGAAATGGTGTTCGCGATGCTATTTATCGTCGCGGTCGGGCTCGGCCCGTTCGCTGGCGTGCTCGCTTTGTGGGTGCACACCACCGGTGTGCTGGCCAAGCTGTTTGCCGAAGCCGTCGAAGCGATCGATCCGCGGCCCGCCGAAGGCGTGCGCGCCACCGGTGCGACCAGTCTCGACGAGATCGTCTACGCCGTGCTGCCGCAAGTGCTGCCGTTGTGGATCTCGTATGCGCTGTACCGCTTCGAATCGAACGTGCGCTCGGCGATGGTGGTGGGCATGGTCGGCGCGGGCGGGATCGGTGTGGTGCTGTATGAGGCGATTCGTTCGTTTGACTATGCATCTACCGCAGCGGTGCTGATCATGGTGATTGTGGTGGTCACGGCTATCGACCTGGCCTCGGCATGGCTGCGGGAAAAAGTGATCTGAACTGAGCGCGTGTCGTCACGCGAACTGCAGCAGCGTGGCATCGATCGCGTCCGCGAGCGTATTGAAAGCGGGCGCGATCTCCTCATCCGGCACACAGGCATAGCCGATCAGGAGTCCCGACGGCGCACGCTGCGGCTGCGCGTAATACCCCGACAACGCCCGCACGACGATGTTGCGCTCAAGCGCTGCGGCGGCGACCGCGCGATCGTCGGTGCCTGCGGGCAGTTGCATCACCACGTGCAGGCCAGCATCGCCGCCCACCGCCGGTAACGCATCGCCATAGCGGCGCGTTGCGGCATCGAGCACGGTCTGGCGGCGTTGACCATAGAGCGTACGCATCTTGCGGATGTGCGACGTGAAGTGCCCTTCTGCGATGAATTCCGCGAGCACGGCCTGCTGCAACAGTTGTCCCTCGCGATACAACTCGGCACTGGCCGTGGCGAAACTCTCGGCGAGCGCCTCAGGCACCACGAGGTAACCGATCCGCAAGCCGGGAAACAGCGTCTTGCCGAAACTGCCCACATAGATCACCTGCCCCGCCGTATCCAACCCCTGCAGCGACGCCAGTGGACGGCTGCCGTAGCGAAACTCGCTGTCGTAGTCGTCCTCGATGATCCAGCATTGATGCTGGCGCGCGTATTCGAGCAACATGCGGCGGCGCGCGAGGCTCATCACCATGCCGAGCGGGTACTGATGCGAAGGCGTAACCAGCATCAGCTTGGGCGGCTGGGCGAGATCTTCGGCGGAGGGATTGATCCCTTCGGCGTCGACGGCAATGGGACGCGACTGCAGCCCCGACACATGCAGCACGCTACGCACGCCCCAGTAACAGGGATCCTCGGTCCAGATCACGTCACCGGGATCGGACAAGAGACGCACGGCCAGATCGACCGACTGATGAATGCCGGTGGTGATGATGATCTGCTCGGGCGTGCAGCGCACCGAGCGCGAGGTGCGCAGATAGTCGGCCAGCGCGTGCCGCAGCAGCGCGAGACCGCCGCCCGGCGCATAGGTCAGCAAATCGGGGCGCAAGCGGCGCCAGTACTTGGTATGCAAACGGCTCCAGACCCGCGCCGGAAACTTCGAGACATCCGGCACCCCCGGCATGAACGCGCCCCACTGACGCTTCGACACCCCCGCCCCGGCGATCAGGCGTGCGCCGCGAGTGGACAACGCCCGCCGCGCCGACAGCGGTTGCGGCGTGGCAGCCGCGGGCCCGGCGTCGGGCGCGCCGACGATTTCGTCTGGTGCGCTATCCGCCACGAAGGTGCCGCGGCCGGTGGTGGAAGTGACGTAGCCCTCGAGCGCGAGTTGCTCGTAGACCTGCGTCACGGTGTTGCGTGCGATCCCCAGTTCATTGGCGAGCAGGCGCGAGGACGGCACCTTGGTGCCGGCAGGCAGTTCGCGCGACAGGATGGCCTGCTGCAGCAAGCGATGGAGCTGGCGGTAGATCGGCTGACCGTTGCCACGGTCGAGGCGCTGCGCCAGCCAGTCTGACAAAACGCTTGCACGCATAATTGGCTCCTACATTTTTATTTAAATGGCTCTGAACGTCAGAGCCAAATCTAATTATAGTCGCTGCATGAGCCGCGCCGTGTGGACGGCCTCGGCCAAACCGGGAGTGAAGGAGATGACTGTGAAGAATGCTGACCTGAAGAGCCGCAAGGATGCCGCCACGCCGCGGGGCGTTGGCGTGATGTGCGATTTTTACGCGGCACGTGCCGAGAACGCCGAGTTGTGGGACGTCGAAGGCCGGCGCTTCATCGACTTTGCGGCGGGGATTGCGGTGTGCAACACGGGCCACCGCCACCCGAAGATCGTCGAGGCGATCCGTGCGCAGTTGGATCAGTTCACGCACACCGCGTATCAGATCGTGCCGTACGAGTCGTACGTCTCGCTGGCGGAGAAGATCAACGAGCGCGCACCGGGCGACCATCCGAAGAAGACGGCCTTCTTCACGACGGGTGCGGAGGCGGTTGAAAACGCCATCAAGATCGCGCGCGCCGCGACGGGCCGACCGGGCGTGATTGCATTCACGGGCGGCTTCCATGGCCGCACGATGATGGGCATGGCACTGACGGGCAAGGTGGCGCCGTACAAGATCGGCTTTGGACCGTTCCCGGCGGACGTATTCCATGCCCCGTTCCCGAATCCGCTGCACGGCGTGACGACGGCGGATTCGTTGAAGGCGATTGAGTTTCTGTTCAAGGCCGACATTGATCCGAAGCGTGTGGCGGCGATCATCTTTGAACCGGTGCAAGGCGAAGGCGGGTTTTATCCGGCACCGGCAGAATTTGTTCGGGCGCTGCGCAAGCTGTGTAACGAGCATGGCATTTTGCTGATCGCCGACGAAGTACAGACGGGATTTGCGCGTACGGGCAAGTTGTTTGCGATGCATCACTACGACGTGGTGGCGGATTTGATGACGATCGCCAAGAGCCTGGCGGGTGGCATGCCATTGTCGGGGGTGGTGGGGCGTGCTGACATTATGGATGCGGCGGCGCCGGGCGGTTTGGGTGGGACGTATGCGGGGAATCCTCTTGCTGTGGCTTCTGCGCATGCTGTGCTTGACATCATTGATGAAGAGAAGCTCTGCGAGCGGGCTGTTTTGCTCGGCGATCGTCTTAAGGCCAAGCTAGTTGCGTTGCAGGGTGAGGTTGCGCAGATTGCTGATGTGCGTGGGCCGGGGGCTATGGTGGCTGTTGAGTTCTGCAAGGCTGGGACGCATGAGCCGGATGCTGAATTCACTAAGCGGGTGCAGGCGCGTGCGCTTGAGCGTGGGTTGTTGTTGCTCGTTTGTGGGGTTTATTCCAACGTTGTTCGGTTTCTGTTCCCCCTCACTGTTCAGGAGAGTGTCTTCGACGAGGCTGTTGCCATTCTTGAAGATGTGCTGAAGGAAACTGTTGGAGTGGTCGTCTGATTTTTTTTGCCCTGCTGGCAGCTCTTTTTGGTGGTTTGCTTGGGGTTGTCAGTTTGGTTTTTTTTGGGGTTTTGCCTGCGCGGCGCGTTTGGTTGTTGTTCCTAAGGCGTTGGCCTTTCCTTGTATTCTTATCGGTCTATTAGGTTCGCCCCTGTGCGGGGCAGCACTCACTTTCTTTGCCGCCGCAAAGAAAGTAAGCAAAGAAAGCGGGCTTCCAACCGCCAGCCTGTAGGTGTCCACCACTTGAGCCAACGCGAAGTGCTCCGAAGACGAGATGCGCCCCCGCGCCACACCCGCTTGTGACACAGGGCTCATCCACCCCACTCCGCACTACGTGCGTCGCGGATGGGTTTGCCCGGGAAAGCGGGGTCGGGAAACACTTTAGTTGTCCTACAGACTTTGCAGTAGCGGTTGTGCCCTACGGCGGGGCGCGCAGCGCGACGCTGGAGCGGATGACCGCTTTGTCACTGGCCTTTGTGGTGCGAGGGCGGGTCTCGTGTTGGGTCGTTTCCGGTTCACGACAGAGAGGGACACTTATGGGCTAGCGGTGTGAGCCCGCTTTCTTTGCTTACTTTCTTTGCGGCGGCAAAGAAAGTGAGTGCTGCCCCGCACAGGGGCGAAGCTAATGGACCGATAACAAATCAAGGAAAGGCCAACGCCATAGGATAACAACCAAAAAAAGCCTGCGCAGCAAACACCCACACACTAATTGGAAAAAGACATGTCGCAGATAAAACTGAAGGACCCATCCCTCTTCAAAACAAAGGCCTACATCGCTGGCGAATGGCTCCACTCGGATGACGAGACAACCTTAGAAGTCCGAAACCCAGCCACAGGCGACGTACTAGGAAAAATCCCCCGAATGGGCCAAACCGAAACGCGCCGAGCAATAGAAGCAGCCAACAAAGCCTGGCCAGAATGGCGAAAGAAAACAGCCAAACAACGATCGATCATCCTCCGTGCCTGGCACGACCTGATGCTCGAAAACGCCGACGACCTCGCCCTCATCCTCACATCCGAACAGGGCAAACCCCTCGCCGAAGCCAAAGGCGAAATCCTCTACGCCGCCTCCTTCCTCGAATGGTTCGCCGAAGAAGCCAAACGCGTCTATGGCGACACCATCCCCACGCCGGCAGCGGATAAACGCATCGTCGTCACCAAAGAACCCATCGGCGTCTGCGCAGCCATCACCCCGTGGAATTTCCCCGCCGCGATGATCACCCGCAAAGTCGGCCCCGCCCTAGCCGCCGGTTGCCCCATCATCGTTAAGCCCGCCGAAGCCACACCGTTCTCCGCGCTCGCACTCGCCGTGCTCGCCGAACGCGCCGGCGTGCCCGCCGGTATCTTCAGCGTCGTCACCGGCGACCCGAAAGCCATCGGCAGCGAAATGACCGCTAACCCGATCGTGCGCAAATTGTCATTCACGGGCTCGACCGCCGTCGGTCGTCTGTTGATGGCGCAATGCGCGCCGACCGTCAAGAAAGTCTCGCTTGAACTCGGCGGCAATGCGCCGTTTATCGTCTTCGAAGACGCCGATCTCGATGCGGCCGTCGCCGGCGCAATCGCCTCCAAGTATCGCAATAGCGGGCAAACCTGCGTTTGCACCAACCGCTTCTACGTGCATGACAAGGTCTACGATGCCTTCGCCGCCAAGCTGCGTGACGCCGTCGAACAGTTGAAAGTCGGCCGCGGCACCGATGACGATGTCACCCAGGGCCCACTCATCAATGAAGCCGCTGTGCTCAAGGTCGAGTCGCATATCGAAGACGCGCTCGCCAAGGGCGCGCGCATCGTCACCGGCGGCAAGCGTCACGCGCTCGGTCACGGCTTCTTCGAACCCACCGTTCTCGCCGACGTCACCCCCGCCATGAAAGTCGCGCGCGACGAAACGTTCGGCCCGCTCGCGCCGCTATTCCGCTTCTCGTCGGATGAGGAAGTGATCGCGCTCGCCAACGACACCGAGTTCGGCCTCGCGTCGTACTTCTATAGCCGCGATATCGGCCGCGTATGGCGCGTCGCCGAGGCGCTCGAGTACGGCATGGTCGGCATCAACACCGGACTCATCTCCAATGAGGTCGCACCCTTCGGCGGCGTCAAGCAGTCCGGCCTCGGCCGCGAAGGCTCGCACTATGGCATCGACGACTATGTCGTGATCAAGTATCTGTGCGTCGGCGGGGTCTGAAGAAAAATGGCTTCGGCGGTCACGCGGAACATGCCACGTGACCCCAGGTGCAGGAACGACGGCGCGGACAGAACATCGCGCCGTCTGCGCCCTCGTAGCGCATTCCGCAAGGCGCGGTCCGGGCGGCACAGGGGTCGACAAAGCGCCCGAAACATTGCCGCACATGCACGGCACCGTACAGACAGCGCCGCACAACTGTGACATGCTGAGGCTCTCCACTGTGGCGGAGGCCGATCCGCGGCGGTCAGCGCCAGTCCTGACCCGCAACGAATCCACGCTCTTCATAAACCGCCCGTCACGGCACGCTGCGTGCCAACCCCAAGCGCTCGACCCTACCGTACGCCACTAGCCGTATCCGTGTGTGCGTGGACGCTGCGCCGGTTCCTGGACTCACAGATTCACAAAATGCGTGGATATCCTGCCGGTTGGATGTTTCCTACCTTGGCGTCGCGTTTAGCGACGCGAACTATAATGGGGTAAGGGTCCGCCGCGTTGCATTGCCTTGAGATTGTGCCGCAGCGGCACCACAGTACCGTTCAGCCAGCTTCATCTTGTGCCTTGGTCGAAGGCTGGCCTCAATAGTCGATTTTTCAGCTTAATTGTTCGAAGACGACGCCGTTTTTCAACAGAATGTCGAGGAGTGGCCGATGTCAAATCCGCAATACCCTAAACAGAATCACCTGCTATCCGTCTTACCCGATGCCGAATGGCTACGCATCGAACCGCATCTCGTCCCCGTGGAGATGCCGCTGGGACAAGTCGTCTACGAATCCGGCGACCGCCTTGATCACGTGTATTTCCCCACCACCGCCATCGTCTCCCTGCTGTACGTCATGGAAGACGGTGCATCGGCCGAGATTGCGATTGTCGGTAACGAAGGGCTCATCGGCATTGCGCTGTTCATGGGTGGTGAGACCACGCCCAGCCGGGCCGTCGTGCAAAGCGCAGGGCATGCCTATCGGCTCGATGCTCACCTCCTGAAGGAGGAGTTTCATCGCGCCGGCCCGGTGCAGCGGCTGTTGCTTCGCTACACCCAGGCACTGATCACGCAGATGGCGCAAACCGCCGTTTGCAACCGGCATCATTCGATCGATCAGCAGTTGTGTCGCTGGCTGCTCCTAAGCATTGACCGGCTGCCGTCCAACGAGTTGAAGATGACGCAGGAACTGATTGCCAACATGCTCGGTGTACGCCGGCCCGGCGTGACCGAGGCGGCCACCAAGTTGCAGGACGCAGGATTGATACGCTACAGCTATGGTCATATCGAGGTGCTGGATAGGCCCGGTCTGGAAAAACGTGTCTGCGAGTGCTACGGCGTGGTAAGACGCGAGTTCGACCGCCTGTTACCCGATTTACGCGCAATCTAAGCGCCGATCCAGCCGCCAAACAAAGAGGCCACGAGCCTTTCTAAAGGATCGTGGCCCCTCAAAGCTGAATTCCCCCAGCCGCTAGCGCTCATGGTTCGGTCATGCCCGGACTTCACCCGGCAACGCCGTCCTTTGTTTCGACCAATAGCTCTCCCTGCCGTAAAACTCGTACAGCGCCGTTTCGTAGTCCCGAGTGACTGGGACTGCGTCGTCGTACGCCGGGCTTTGTTTGATGGCATCGCGCGTCAACGTCGTGGACACGGCGGAGCCGAACCAGTCGATCACCTCGATCCACTCGGTTGCCAGCAGGACTTCCTTGCCACCGGGCCACCAGTTGCGCGTGTCGACGGTCAGGTAGCGGATGACCCAGGTCTCATCGTCGAAGATGAAGCCGGATACGTGGCCAATCGTGCCGTCAATCGCTTCGATGTGGTAGCCCTTCACGTCTTCCGTGCTGCGCAAATGGGTATCCAGGGGCGGCTTGTCGGCGTCAGGCTCATCAGGCGGCAAAGCCGCTGTTGCAGCGAGCCCGTCGAAGGCCGGATATGCCCCCATCCCCCACACGTTCGGGCCTCCCCAATAGGTCGGATAGCCGTAGTAGCGCAGATACTCGACCTCGTGCTGACGCGACACCGGCTTATGGGCATCGATATTCGGACTGTCGCGCACCTGCTGCTGCGTGAGTCTCACGTGCACCTCGCTCGAGCCAGGATCCGTGTGCAAAACCGCATAGGGCGAAATCAGGACCTGCCTGTCCCTCAGCCAGTTGCCCGTGTCGACGACCAGATAGCGAACGCCCCACGCCTCGTCATCGAAGTAGAGCTGCGTGACGGTCCCGACATCACCGTCGCTTGCCTTGACAGTGGATCCCTGCAAAAACTCGATGTTGCGCAACATGTTCGATACTCCGTTTCCGCTTCGCGCCACCCGCTTCGCTGCATCGTCTCCCAGGTGGAAAACGTGCGCTCAGCGAATGTGGCTTCCAAAAAGCCCCAGCAATCCGATCACGATCAGATAGATCGCGACGATGTAGTTCAACAGACGCGGCACGACAAGAATCAGAATGCCGGCGATCAGTGAAACCAGCGGACCGGCACTGGTGAGCATAGGCATGATTCCCTCCACTCTTCCAGATGATGCCCTGACACTACGCCCGATCCACCGTGGAAGCGGTACGTCAGCGTACAAACTACCGGTTATCTGCCACCTCGATCATCGCGGGAAATGCTCGTCGAAAAGACCTATCGCACTTCGAACAATTTTGATTGCGATGCGTGACCTGTACGGTAACGTGCAGACGTGAGATTTCAATCGGCCTATCTTCAGGGTGAGGCACTGACCAGCCTCACCAAGGAAAACAATGTCACTGCATGATTTCGCTAAGGACCTGGCGCACCTCGAATATGTGGTCCCGCTACTCGGGCGAGGCAATCCGCTGTCACTGCCGTACTGGCGCAATCGCGTCACCGCACTCCAGTCCCATCAATCTCTGCTGCCGGATGGCACCAAACGCGTGGCGAGACTGCTCAAACTCTTCAGCGAGTTTGAGCGCGTGTCGGGGCCGTCCCGGTAGCACGGGCTACAACGGGCCGCATGGACTGGTTGTTGTACCGGTACAGCGAGGTCACGAATATCAAGCCCATTCCTACTACGATTCCCCACATTGCAGAAGTCATACATATCCCTCTGAAACAACGACTCAATGGTTACTGTCCGGGCGTTCGGGCAGACGTTGCGTTTTCTCTCGAACTGGCGCCAATTCATGCCGGTGCGCCAGCTTCACCGCCAGATAAATCGCGACGAACACTACGGCTCCCATGCCTGCTGTAAAACTCACTAGCGATTGATTCATTGCAGCCTCATCTGAGATCTGAGAACGGAACCCTGCTGCGGGGCCCGGCTCTTTGCAATCGGGCGTCCGCCAACCGGACCATTGGGAATGGTGTGACGATTTCTTCTGATCCTCCCCTCAACCCGGGCACACGTCTGTACGCTGCTGGACCGTCTCCAGATTGCTTTCCATCCAGCCCCGCCCCCAGATCAAGGCGTGCGCCAGATGTTCGCGCGCCTCCGGACCTGGCGGCTCGCCGAGCTCGAAGTGCACGCCGCGAATCGCCAGCAGCGTGCACGCGGGAGGCTCCGCGCGGTATAGATCGCGATACACTTGCATCACCGCCTCAGGCGACATGGCATGAGTCGAGAAGCTGACATCCCGCTCCGCGCGTAACGTAGTCGCCTCGAACGGGCTGCCACAACTCAGGCTCGCGTCGACAAACAGCACACGTTCGCGCGACACCAGGTCGAGTGCGTGCTCAATCTGGAGTTGGTAGTCCTGCAGAAACTCCATCTTGCTGTTACCCTTCGCGGTTGCGGCTAGCGCGCTCAACCGTTGCACAAACAAGGGGCCGAGCGCGTCGTCGCCGCGGCTCGCGTTGCCCCAACCGAACACCAGGAGCGGTGCTGTCATATGCCGTCACCCATGGGAGAAAGCGGTCGGCGCTCCAGTTCGCCGTCGTGCGACCGGATGACGTGATCGAGCCGTTCGCCCGCAGCGTCAAGCAGCATCACGTCCAGCGGCATCTTGCCCAACGCATGCGTGGCGCATGAGAGGCATGGGTCGAAGGCGCGGATCGCCACTTCGATGCGATTAAGCAGGCCTTCGGTTAATTCCTTGCCGTCGAGATACTCGCGCGCTACGGAGCGTACGGCCTCGTTCATGGCCTGGTTGTTGTGCGTCGTAGAGACGATCAGGTTGCACAGGGTGACGAGGTCGTCGCGACCCACGCGGTAGTCGTGAATCAGCGTGCCACGAGGCGCTTCGATGATGCCTACGCCTCGCTCCTCGCGCGCGCCGCTCGCCATTAGTTCGCCTTGCAGAATGTCCGGATCGTCGAGCAGATCCTTGATGACCTCCACAGCGTGCAGCATCTCGATCATACGTGCCCAGTGGTAGGCGAGCGTCGCATGAATCGGCGCCCCTTTGCCCCAGTCGACGAACTCCTTACGCTGTGCTTCCGCCAAAGGGCTCGGAATGAAGTCGCAGTTCTGCACGCGTGCCAGCGGCCCGACGCGATACCAGCCGGTTTCCCGGCCGATGCTGCGCAGATGCGGAAACTTCATGTAGGTCCAGGAACGCGTCTCTTCCTCGATCAGGTCCATGTAGCGCTGGTCGTTCACGCCGTCCAGAATGATCTGGCCAGCGGCATCACGGGCACGCAGCACACCGTCGTAGAGATCCATGGCGCCGTCCGTGCGCACGAGTGACAGCATCTTCGAAGGAAAGCTGGCAAATCCGTCGTACAGGGCACGGTTTTGCGCATGCAAATGCTTGACGACCTCCACCGCTTCGGCCGCCCAACCGATCATCTGGTCCACGTCCTTGTAGAGCATGTCACGGTCGGCCCGCGCGACGTGCCTGTTCATCCCGCCCGGTACTGAGCCGGTGCCGTGGATGCGTTTTCCCGAGGTCACGCGGATCAACTCCTGCCCAAACTTGCGCAAGAGAATGCCGTGCCGCGCGATGTCGGGATGCGCTTTCGCCGCGCCGACAATGTTGCGCAGGTTCACGTCCGAGTCGAACCCGAATAGCAGATCCGGCGAAGCCAGGTAGAAGAAATGCAGCGCATGCGACTGCATCACCTGCCCGTAATGCATCAGGCGGCGGATCTTCTCCGCACTGCGTGTAACCGGCCGAGCCCCCACTATCAGGTCCAGCGCCTTGGACGCGGCCAGTTGATGCGACACCGGGCAAATCCCGCACAGGCGCTGCACCATCACCGGGACTTCCCAGTAGGGCCGGCCTTCGATGAACTTCTCGAAGCCGCGGAATTCGACGATATGCAAACGTACCTGCTGGACGCGCTGCTGGTCGTCGAGCAGGATCGTGACCTTGCCGTGGCCCTCGACACGCGATACCGGATCGATCGCGATCCGGCGCAGGCCGGTTGGGTTGGCGGCAGTCTCGAGGTCGAAGCTCATGACGGGTTTGTCTCCGGCACTCAGTCGTAGTGCATCAGTGCATGGGTCAGGTGCGGTGTGCGCCCGGCCATCAGGTCGTTCAGAAAACTCCAGAAGGCATCCGCCGAAGGCGGACAACCGGGCAAAAAGTAATCGACATGCACGACGGCGTGGATCGGTCGCACTCGCCGCAGCAGAAGCGGCAGTTCGGGATCGTTCGGAATCGCGCTGCCCTCGCTCAGGCCGGGACGATCGCGGTAGACCTCATTGAGCACGTCGGCGAGATCGAAGCGGTTGCGCTCCGCCGGCAGACCACCATTGATGGCGCACGCCCCCATCGCTACCAGCGTCTTGCAGTGGGCACGAAACGCGCGTAACACCAGCACGTTCTCGGAATTGCAGATCCCACCTTCGATCAGACCGATATCGCAAAGGCCTACTTCCTTGATGTCCGTCAGCGGCGAGCGGTCGAACTCCACATGCTCGACCAGTTCCAGCAGGCGTTCGTCGATATCGAGGAACGAGGTATGACAGCCGAAGCAACCCGCTAGCGATACAGTCGCCACCTTCCATTTGTGCGGCGAGTGGGTTACATCTACGCCCGTGAGCGCGCTCATGAGGCCTCCTGCGTATCCGGATCGGCCGCTGTGTGAGGATCGTAGCGGCGCTCGCCGATCGGAATCACGAAGCCGCGCCGCTTGGGCAGAATCGCGCCAACCGGACAGATGCTCGCGGCGCGGTCGGTGTGCTCCATTGCCGTATCGGCCAGCTTGCCGCTCATGCTGTTGACCACCAGGTGCGTGCCGATACCGTGTCCGGCGATGGCGAACACATCCTTGCCGTCAATGTCATGACTCGCGCGTACACACAGCTCGCACAGGATGCAGCGGTTGGAGTCGATCAGCAGATCGGCATGGCTCGCGTCGACGGGGCGGCGTGGATAGAACTCGTCGAACAGCACGCCCTCCATATTCATTTCGTAGGCCGTGGCCTGCAGCAGACAATTGCCGCTCTTCTCGCAGGACGGGCAAAAGTGATTGCCCTCGACGAACAGCATCTGCAGCAACATCTTGCGCTCGGCGTTGAGCTCATCCGTGTTGCTCTCTACCTCCTCGCCTGCTGTAGCGTGGAGGGTGCAGGCCGGCCCGGCGCGGCCCTTGACCTTCACGATGCACACGCGGCACGACCCCTGCGGATGAAAGTCCGGATGCCAGCACAGGTGGGGGATATAACGCCCCGCACGCCGCGCTGCTTGCAGAATCGTTTCGCCCGGCTCGAAGGGCACGTCTTCACCGTCGAGCGAGAACGTCGCCGTGACGACGGCAGTGTCGGCTGGGGTACTCATGACGGGTTCTCCAGATGCGCCGCCGCGTCGTCCCTGCCGGTCAGGCGACGCGCGTCCGCCAGTTCGGCATCGAGATCGAAGGCGGGCGCGAACCGCAGCGACATCAGGCGTCGCTCGTAGGCCGGCCGGAACTCGACAATGGTGTCGTGCAATGCGTTACAGGCCGCGCCGCCCAAGCCGCAATGGGTCGTGCCGTGCATCAGGCTGTCGATGTCGGAGAGCACCTCGACATCGCGCCGCGAGCCGCGGCCCGCGGCAAGTTTGTCCATGATCTTGACGACCAGCGCGGTGCCGACACGGCACGGGGTGCAAAACCCGCAACTCTCCTCAGCGAAGAAACCGGCGTAGTTGCGTGCTACTTCGAACATGTCGCGCGAGCGGTCGAATACCATGAAGGCGCCCGCGGTCGGCACATCTTCGAACGCGATTCGACGGCCGAATTCAAGGGCGGACAGACACTTGCCAGAGGGTCCACCAACCTGCACCGCCTGAGTGTCGCGCGCGCCGCAGTCCTCGAGGATACGGTCGATGCTGGTGCCCAGTGGATATTCATAGATACCCGGTCGATCGCAGTCGCCCGATACCGAATGAACGCTGGTGCCGGTGGATTTCGGCGTGCCGATTGCGGCCCACCAGTCGCCGCCTTGCAACGCGACGTGCGTCGCGGCGCATAGCGTCTCGACGTTATCGACTGCAGTTGGCTGTCCCAGGTAACCATGCTCGGCCGGGAACGGCGGCCGGATGCGCGGCGTGCCGCGTTTGCCTTCGAGCGATTCGATCAGCGACGACTCCTCGCCGCACACATAGGCGCCCGCACCGACATGAATCTCAATGTCGAAATCGAAACCCTGTCGGCCCTGGATCGAGGCGCCCAGCAGATGCGCATCGCGCCGCCGCTGCAATACCTCGAGCAACGGCTCCAGCAAGTAGCGATACTCACCGCGTAAATAAAGCATCCCATGTCGGGCACCGATGGGGAGCGCACCAATCGTCATCCCCTCAAATACCATGTCGGGATGGCGCGACAGCAGAACCCGATCCTTGAACGTGCCGGGCTCGCCTTCATCGGCATTGCACACCATGTAGCGTTCGCTGCCTGCCGCATCCCGGCACAGTTTCCACTTCTTGCCCGTGACGAAGCCTGCGCCGCCACGCCCTCGGAGATTCGAGCGCTTCATCTCGTCGAACAGCGCCGGCACACCGCGCGCCAGAGCGGCCGCAATGGCTTGACCCGGGTGGAGGGGCGTGCCGAGGAGAACATCCGCACGCCGCACATGGTCGTTCACACGAGACCACTGCGCCGGCCAGTCAGTCAGCGGCACCCTTGCTTCGATCAGCCCGGCAAGCGTTTCGATGCGCGCGGCATCGAGCCGTGTCACTACCTGATGGTGATTGATCAGCAAGGACGGTCCCTGGTCGCACAAACCCGTGCAGGAACAGAAATCCACGCTGACGCGGCCGTCAGCGCGCATTTTGCCGCGTTCGACACCGAGCCGCTGACACAGGTCATCGAGCAACGACACGTTACCGAGCATCCGGTCGGTGATGTTGTCGCTAAACAGCACGCGGTACTCGCCCACCGGAGTGGTATGAAAGAAGCGGTAGAAGGTCGCCACGCCCTCCACATGAGCGAGCGTCACGCCAAGCCCCTCGGCCAGTTCGCCCAGCATGGCGCGCGGCAGCCAGCCCTGTTGCAACTGGGCTTCACGCAGAATCTGCACGAGCGCATGTGGGTTGCTGCCGTGACGCGCCAGCAGCGCAGCGACCGCATCGTCCGGAACGTCGGCGAGTTGGGCAAGACTGGATCCGGAAGCCAGCATGGCGCCCTCTCCTTACGCCTTCGCGAATTCGAGCACCACGCGCGACGGCACATCGCCATGCGCGAGACGGTGGAATACGTTGTTGATGGCCGACAGCGGCTGAAGCTCGATATCGGCCTTCACCTTGCCATCCGCGGCGAACGCAAGCGCTTCCGCCATATCGCCGCGACTGCCGACAAAGGAACCGCGAATCGTGATGCAGTTCGCCACGACGTCGAACAATGGCGTCGGAAACTCGCCCGGTGGCAGGCCAACGAGTACGCAAGTACCGCATTTGCGCGTCATGCCAACGCCCTGCTTGAATGCCGCCAGCGACGGCGCCGTAATCAGCACGCCATGCGCCCCGCCTCCCGTAGCCTTCTTGACCCCCGCAATCGGATCGCCATCTCTTGCATTGACCGTGGCATCCGCGCCAAGGCGTTTGGCGTGCGCCAGCTTGCCGTCGTCGATATCGACCGCGCACACGTGCAGGCCCATCGCCTTCGCATACTGAATGCCCAGGTGTCCGAGGCCGCCGACGCCAGAGACCACGACCCATTCACCTGGCCGTGCCTGAGTCTCCTTGATGCCTTTGTACGAGGTGATCCCGGCACAGATGAGGGGCGCCGCTTCACGGGCCGCCAGATGTGCTGGAATGTGAGCGACGTAGTTCGGATCGGCAACGATGTATTCGGCGAACCCGCCGTTCTTCGTATAGCCGCCAAACTGCGCTTCCGCACACACCGGTTCTCGTGCGGCCAGACAAAACTCGCAATGTCCGCAGGCGGAGTAGAGCCATGGCACGCCCACGCGGTCACCTTCCTTCACAGCGGTGACGCCCGAACCCAGCGCCGTGACGATACCGATACCCTCATGGCCTGGCGTGAATGGCAGCGTGGGCTTTAACGGCCAGTCACCATTCGCAGCATGTAAATCGGTGTGGCACACGCCGCACGCTTCGGTTTTGACCAGAATCTTGCCCGGACCGGGTTCGGGAATATCCAGTTCCTTAAGCACCAGCGGCTTGCCGAACTGTTCGACGACGGCAGCTTGCATTTTGGATGTCATGGCTTGTTTCCTCGGTTGCGATGGTTCAGCGGGCTAGGCCACGGCGGGCAAACCGAGCCCCCTGACCGCTTCGCTCATCTTGATGAGCACGGCCTGGGCGTCGCCATAGACCATGTTGCAGTTGTCTGCGTAGAAGAGTTCGTTGACGATGCCGGCGTAGCCCTTGCCTTCCCCGCGCTTGATCACGAACACCTGCTTGGCGTGATCGGCGTTGAGAATCGGCATGCCGTAAATGGCGGACGATTTGTCGATGCGCGCGGCCGGGTTCACCACGTCGTTGGCGCCGATTACCAGCGCCACATCCGCGCTGGCAAACTCGTCGTTGATATCCTCGAGCTGAAAGATCAGGTCGTAGGGCACGCCGGCCTCGGCCAGCAGTACATCCATCTGGCCCGGCATGCGGCCCGCCACCGGGTGAACCGCAAACTTCACCGATACGCCTCCCGTCTGCAGCAGCTTGACGAAATCGTACAGCTTGGCTTGACCTTGCGAAACCGCGAGGCCGTAGCCCGGCACGATGATCACCGACGCGGCATAGCGCATCGCGATGCCGGCGTCGCCCGGCTGAATGGGCTTAAGGCTGCCCTTGATCTTGCCCTGCTTGCGGGTAACGACGTCGCCGAAGTTGGTGAAGATCACATTGCTCACCGAGCGGTTCATCGCCTTAGCCATCAGCAGCGTCAGTAACATACCGGCCGCCCCCACCACCATACCTGCGATCATCAACGCCGGGTTCTGCAGCACGTAGCCTTCGATGCCTACTGCGAGGCCGGTGAAGGCGTTAAAGATTGAAATGACCACCGGCATGTCCGCGCCGCCGATAGGCAGCGTCATCAAAATTCCGAGCGCCAGCGCACAGGCGAAGAACAGGTAGATCCATGTAGGCATAGCCAGAATCAGCGCCGCACTGTCCGCGCTAGCGACGACGATGTAGGCGCCGAGCGCGACGGTCAGCAGCAGCGCCAGCCCGTTGAAAACCTGCTGCCCTTTCACGCGTACCGGCTTGTTGATAACCCCGTCGAGCTTGGCCCACGCGATCAGCGACCCCGAGAAGGACACCGCGCCGATCAACGCACCCAGCAAGGTCATGAAGAGCGCGGTCGCGCCTTGTGCCTTGTTGCCGAACAGTTCCACCGCGGCAATCGCGCCGGCCGCGCCGCCGCCCATGCCGTTGTAGATCGCCACCATCTGCGGCATGGCCGTCATGGCTACCTTGCGGCCGCCCCACCAGGCCACACCGCCGCCTAGTAGCAACGCCACGACGGCCAGTCCCAGGTTGACCGGCAGGTTGGCCCGCGCGGCCGCGCCGACGTCGAACGCGTACAGGAAGCTTGCCACTACGGCAACCGCCATGCCGATACCGGCAACGAAGATGCCCGAGGGCGCCGTCACCGGCGACGACATGCGGTGCAGGCCGTAGAGGAAGAGAAAGGCAGCAGCGAGGTCGACCGCGCCGATGCCGATGTGGGAGATCAGGATCAACATGGCGGCGCCCTCAATGCTTCTTAGCGTGGATGGACTTCACGGTGCCGGCCTTGCTGTTGGCGCCGTGCCCCGCAGGGTGACCGCTGGTCTTGAACATCGCGAGCATGCGGTCGGTGACGGCATAGCCGCCCGCGGCGTTGCCCGCACCGAACAGCACGGCAACGAAGCCGATCACCTGCTCCTGCACCGTGCTCGCGTTCAGCAGCGCATAGATGCCGCCCACCACCACGATGCCGTGCACGAAGTTCGAGCCCGACATCAACGGCGTGTGGAGGATGGCCGGCACGCGCCCGATGATCACCCAGCCTGCAAACGCAGTCAGCATGAAGATATAAAGCGCGACGAAGCCGGAAATACTGATCTGGAAATCCATCTTTATGTCCTTGGTCGGAACGTGTTCATGCCGGGGTCACGGGCACAGCAAGCTTCGCGTGGGTGGCTTTCACGTGCAGCGCCTTCGCGTCAGCGGCAGGCTTCGCCGCCTCGTCGCTCTGGTCGGCCTTGTTCTCGCCCGCATGCGTGAGCACTGTTTTAGCGAGCACCTCGTCGCTCCAGTCGATTTCGACCACGTTGTTCTTCATGAACAACGCGAGCAGGTTGTACTGATTCTTCGCATACAGTTCGCTCGCGTCCTCACCGAGCAGCGAGGGCACGTTCAGCGGCGCGACAATCGTCACGTTGCCGATCCGCGTGGTCTCGCCGGGACGCGTGTCTTCGCAATTGCCACCGCCCTCGGCCGACAGATCGACAATCACGGAGCCCGCTTTCATGCCACTTACCTGCGCGTGGCTGATGAGCTTCGGTGACGCTTTGCCAGGAATCGCCGCGGTTGTGATGATCAGGTCGGCGCTCTGGATGTGCTTCGTCAGCACGTCCGCCACCTTGGACTTTTCATCGGCAGTCAACTCGCGGGCATAACCACCCTTGCCGCGCGCGTCGATCCCGGTATCGACGAAGGTGGCGCCTAGCGAGAGCGCCTGCTCCTGGGTCTCGGGCCGCACGTCGTAACCTTCTACGACCGCCCCGAGCCGGTGCGCCGTTGCAATGGCCTCCAGCCCTGCTACGCCGAGGCCCATCACCAGCACATGGGCCGGTCCGATCGAACCTGCTGCGCTGGTGATCTTGGGGACCACGCGAGCCAGATGCGTCGAACCAAGTTGCACCGCGTAATAACCGGCGAGCGCAGACTGGCTCGATAACGCGTCCATGGACTGCGCCCGCGTAATGCGCGGCACTCGCTCCATGGCGAAACAGGTGATCTTCTTTTCGAGCAGGCGTTTCACGAGCGCCGGTTCGTTGTGCGCGTAGATGAATGAAACGAGGATCGCGCCCTCCTTCATCGCGCTGACCACGTCCAGCGCGGGAGGCTGCACGCCGAGCACGACATCTGCGTCTTTAACCAGCGCCGTGCGATCGGCAATGAAGGCGACGCTCTCGAACGCGGCATCGTCCAGATGAATGGCTGCGCCCGCCCCCGGCTGCATGTGCAGCCGGGCACCCAGTTTGACCAATTTCGGGACCACGGCGGGCACCAGCGCCACACGGCGCTCATGTGCCCGGGTCTCCGTCAAAACGGCAACGTTGATATACATGGCGGGCTTTCCTTGTGGCGATCAGGCCGGAGCGTCGAGGTGGGCGGTGCGGACCAGCTTCGTGTTGACGAACTCCTGGATGCCCATGTTGCCAAGCTCGCGCCCGTAGCCGGAATCCTTGATACCGCCAAACGGCAGTTCCGCATCAGACCAATCGATGTTGTTGATGAACATCATCCCGGTCTCGACACCGCTCGCCACGCGCTTGCCCCGCGCTTCGTCTTCCGTGAAGACCGAACCACCGAGGCCGAAGTCGGAATCGTTGGCTAGCGCAATCGCTGCGGCTTCGTCCTTGACGCGGAAGAACGACACCACCGGGCCAAAGAACTCGTCGCGGAAGGCCGGATTGTCCGGCTTGATGTCTGTCAGGATCGTCGTTTCCATGAACGAGCCGGGCCGGTTGATGCGCTTGCCGCCCATCACCAGGGTCGCGCCGTGTTCCACTGCGCTGTCGACCTGCTTGAGCAGTTGCACCAGCGCTGCCTCAGTGGACAAGGGGCCGTGCGTGGTTTTTTCGTCCATCGGATCGCCTGCCTTCAACCCGGACAGCGCCGACTTGAACTTCGCGAGAAACTCGTCGGCAATCGCGTCGAGCACAATGAACCGCTTCGCCGCGCAGCAGGTCTGGCCGGCGTTGTACATGCGCCCCCATACGGCCCACGGTACGGTCTTTTCGAGGTCGGCGTCGTCGAGCACGATGAACGCGTCGCTGCCACCGAGCTCCATGGAAGTCTTTTTGAGGTTCTGGCCCGCCCGGGCGGCAATACTTCTGCCCGCGTCGACGCTGCCCGTCAACGCCACACCCTTGATACGCGGGTCGTCGATGAGGCGCTCCGACTGTTCGTGCGAGATCAGCAGGTTGGTGTAGGCGCCCTCGGGGGCGCCCGCGTCGAGCAGGAGCTTCTCGAAGGCAATCGCGCATTGCGGTACACAGCCCGCATGCTTGACCGCCAGCACGTTGCCCGCCATCAGTTGAGGGCCGGCGACGCGCGCAAGCTGGTAATACGGGAAATTCCACGGTTCCACACAGAAGAGCACGCCGAACGGGCTGTTTTCCATGTGAGCCTCGCCAACTTTCGGATGTAGTTTGGTTGGCGCCAGGAAGGCCTTGGCATGTTCTGCGTAATAGGCGAGGATGTCGGCGCTGAACTTCACTTCGCCGCGCGCTTCGTCGATGCGCTTACCCATTTCCAGCGTCGCCAGTTTCGCGAACTCATCGACATTCGCGCGCAGCAGGGCCACGGCCTTCGACACGATCTCGGCCCGCTGCGCATAGCTCGTGTGCTTCCACTTCTCGAAGCAGGACTCGGCGGTGGCGATCGACGTTTCGAGCTGCTCGTCGGTCAGCTTCTCGAAGCTCTTCAGGACCTTGCCGTTGTTGGGGTTGACGCTTTGGTAAGCCATGGTGGTGCTCTCTTTAATAGAAGTGTGCTCGAGTCCCATCGGAGAACCTCAAGCGTGTACGAGACCCAGTGACGTTTGTTTTTGTTATCCTAACTATTCACCTCTGCTCGGATCAGATTCCGGCGCTGGATGCTTCGTCAGTAATGGATGGATGCGTTTAACTATGTGCGAACGAGTCGGCCATAATCTCGTCACGTTCCGCGGCGTCGGATAACAGGAACTCTTTCCTCGCCTCTTCCACCACGTGCCGCACATAAGCTGCATAGCCGGCATGGCCTACCGCCTCCATATCCCAGTTACGCGTCTCGGCATCCGGCGCATGGCCTTTGGGCAACGGCACGCAGACTTCCCCCGGATAGCCGGACGCGGGCGCCTTCAGCAGTAACCGCTTATGGACTTCCTGCTGGATCTGCTCGGCGCTGAACACTTTTCTGTGCATGGTGACCTTCCTTGGGGCAATGTGCGGGTGAGGCGCCGGCCGACGCGCCGCGCCCCCCATCCTGTCTATACGCGCTTCCAGTTCATCGTCGACGTTTTCACATCCTGCGCTGCGCGCTCACTAATGGCTGCCAACGTCTCGCTCTGCGACCTCTGCGCCATTTCGGCGAGTTCGCGCATATCGTCGAAGATCTTCTGAAAGGTCTGCTGTACAAATTCCCCCTGCTGCGCGAGTGCTTCGACAGGATTGCCGGTGTTGCCTTTCTGTACCGCCGCCTGAATCGTCTTAATGCGCTCGTTGAATATCTCCGCCTGCTTCTGCATCAGGGCTTGCATGCCGTCGTAAGCGAGTTGATTGGCTGCGGTAAGCGCGTCGATATTCTTGCGCTGCGTTTCGATCACCGAGGCCATGTCGAAGCCAGGCAGCTTCACTTGCTCGATCAGCTTGCTGAAGTCGATGACCGTATGGACGGGCGTTGTCATGATGAATGTCCTTGCTGCAAAGGGTGAAGCAACGAAACGGGCCGGCACGGACGCGATAACTGCGACAACCGGTTCACATCCCGCGGTGCCGGGCATTACAGAACGACGGCGCACCGCCTGAAAATCCGTGGTTCGCCAACGGGCAAAGCAATACGGTCATAGAACTCGGAATCCGGGACGATCTCGTCACCATTCAATGCGCTCACGAGATACAACACTGAATGTGCAGGTAAACGTCTTTGCACCAATTGATCTGGATCACGCAAAGTGAACCGCCTTGCGGTACTACGACATCGCAGCGCCGCTATCCGCCACATGCGTGGCGGAAAAAAATAGTGGTGCCGGATGTAGGGCATGATGGCCACTCCCTGGCTAAAGCGGGGCGGCACTGACGGGTGATCCAGTTGAATCACATTGCGCAAGGCTGTCTCGAGCGCCTTTGGAATGGAAGCGCAAAGGCGCTTACAAACACGGTGCGCCTGCCGCGCACCGAGGTCGGTACGGTGGCGTACCAGGTGGGGTCCTGCTTCAGCACGAGTTGCGGCAGATAGCAGGCGTTGCGCGCTAGGTGATACCCAGGCGAGCGAATACCGGGATCTTCACCACGTTCATCACCACCGCAAAGACCACGGCAGCGCCCAGCACACCCATCACCGTCACGGCCGGCAACGCGGTCATCGCTATGCCGCCGATGGCAAGAACCGAAGCGATCAGAACATCGGTCACTGACGACGCGATCAGCCAGACGCTCGGCCGTGCGCCCCACATGCGCCGGCGCTGCCGGATCGCATACAGCATGGCCTGACTGCCGAATACGAGCGTGACAAACGTCAGGGTTTGCAATGCGCTCGTACCCAGGCCCAACTCGAACCTCCCGGTCGCGAGGACCGCCGTGCAGAAGGCCAGCAATGCAGCGCCCATCACGACGCCTGCGATCGTCAGGTTGCCGATTTTCCAGGCGTTCGGCGACGGCGAAGGATCCACGTTGTCCGTCGTCAGCGACATGGCAAGAAAGTCGCCGGCGATCATCAGGATAACCATCAGCAACGGCGTCAGTACCGCGTGTCCGGTCATGATAAGACCGAAGACGAGCAGGAGCGCCGTGACAATCTTTTTGAGGATCGAGTTCAGCGTATAGGTCATGATGCGCTGGAAGGTGATGCGGCCTTCCTTCACCGCGGCAACAATCCCGGCCAGTCCGGGCTCGGTCAGCACCATGCCGGCAGCCGATTTGGCCACATCGGTCGCGGTCGATACTGCGATGCCGATTTGCGCCTGGCGCAGCGCAGGCGCATCGTTGGCGCCGTCGCCGCACATGCCGACGATATGGCCGCCATGCTGGAACACCTTGACGAGCTTGTACTTGTCTTCCGGCATCACGCCCGCGAACACCGCGAACGCTCGCGGCGCGATAACTTCCGGAATCGGGCCGGGCGGGCAGATCGCGCCGTCCAGACCCACCGCATGCGCGACAATCGCGGCGGTCGCGGGTGCGTCGCCGGTCACCATCACCGCACGCACCCCAAGGCTATGGAGTTCGGTGACGAGCACTGCCGAATCGGCGCGTGGCGGATCACTGAGTGCAACCAGTCCGACCAGTTGCAATGCGTCCGGAGCGCCAGCCGCGACCGCCAGCACGCGCAAGCCCTGTTCTTCGAGCGTTTTCGCTTGCGCCGCCGCACCGGGCGACGGCGCAGCCAGCGTTGAGACGACCCCAAAGGCCCCCTTGACGATGCGCTGCGTGCCGCCGCCCGGCATTGTCGCGAGCGCTTCGGACATTTTCCTGGCTGGGTCGAACGCGGTGAAGTTGACGAGCTTCGGTACGTCGGGGACGACACTGGCCTCGGCGGCCGTGCGGATCGCCGTGTCGACCGGGTCCTGTCCGCCCTCCGCACTCGCCAGCGCCGCCAGCGTCAGCACGTGGGGGCTGTCGAAGCCTGGCATGGCCTGTACAGAGGTGACGGTCAATGCGTTGCACGTCAGCGTACCCGTCTTGTCGGCGCATAGCACGTCCATGGTGCCGGCTTCGTCCACCGCGGTCAGGCGCGTGGATAGCACGCCCAGTTTCGCCAGGGCCCGCGCGCCAAGCGCCGCAGATAGTGTGAACGTGGCCGGCAGCGCAACAGGAATCGAAGCGAGTACCGCCGTCAGTACCAGCGGCACGATATCGGCAACCGGCATGTGGACAAAAAACGCATATGCAATCAGCAGCGCGATAACCACGCCGTTGAACGCGGCGAGATTGCGCACCACCAGCAGCACGGCCTTTTGCTGTGAACTCACCACGTGCGCGGTGCGCACCAGTTCCGCCGTGCGGCCGAAGCGGGTTCGGGAGCCCGTTGCTGTGACGACTGCCACCGCCTCGCCACGCCGCACCAGCGCACCCGCAAAGGTCTGCACACCGGCGCCCGCTTCGATCGGCACCGACTCGCCCGTGAGCATCGAATGGTCGAGCAGCACGTTGCCCGAAGTGAGGCGCATATCGGCCGCGACCACGCCGCCTAGCGACAGCTTGACCACATCGCCCGGCACGAGGTCTGCCGCCGGGACAATCGACCACTTGCCGTCGCGCTGTACCGACGCACTCAACGCGAGGCGCGATTTCAGCGCCGCGAGCGTCGCCTGGGCACGGCTCTCCTGGAACAGCCCGAGCGCTGCGTTAAATACGAGCAAGCCGGCAATGATCCCCGCTTCGACGAACTTGCCGAGTCCACATTGCAGCACGATGGCGGCTTCGAGCATCCACGGTATCGGCGCCCAGAATTTTTCGAGCGCCGCACGCAGCGGATGCGCTGCCGTATCCGGCATGGTATTCGGCCCGGACGCCGCCAGTTCTTTACGCGCCTGCATACTGCTCAGGCCGCCGTGCGGAGGTGTCGTTGGCTGGCTGGTCGCGCCGTCTTGCGGCACGGTCGCTGCTGCGGGAGTCATGGCAGGTCAGGTCTCGGTTATCGTGCGCCGGATCGGCCGAGACGACGACGGTGGAGGCCGCGCCCCCACCGTCGAGAGACTGGATCGGTCAATGAACAGAAGGAGAAGGGGGCAGAGATGCGCTCGCAGAGGGGCGCACGCACTCCGTGGAAGGGTCACCGCTTGAGGGGACACAGTCGAACAGCCAGTCCGCCATGGCAACCTGATGACTCAGGATGCCTTCGCAGGTGAACTTGGTTTCAAAGAAGCCGCTCGCTTCGGCGGCGGCAATCAACGCGGTGTAGGACGCAATCTCATAGCGCTTGAAAGCCATCAGGATGGCCAGATTACCGGCTAATTCTCCCGCCGTCTGAGCGATGCTGCCCGTTTCGATAGCGCCCGCGACATCTTCGGGCAGCGTGGGCAATACCGCGTCGCTACCGTCGGTGCCTTCGATACGCTCCATACATCCCGCCAACGCTTTCTGGTTCGCGAGTGTCGCCGTCAGGTCCGCATCGATGCGTTCGTTGACCTCGGGGAACAGCGTCGTTGCGGCCACGTGACTTCGCAGCAGCCACTCGGCATGCCGTTCCATCGCGCAGGCGTCTCGCAGCGCGCGCAACAGGTCAGCTTTAAGATGCGTCATACGGACTCCCTATCAAAGTCGTCCCAGCGGTCCCGGTGCGCGCGCCGGCACCACGATGGGCAGTCGAAGCGTGAATTCGCTACCCGCGCCGGGACCCGCACTGACTGCCGATACCGTTCCGTCGTGCGACTCGGCAACGGCCTTCACGACTGCCAGCCCTACCCCCAGGCCGCCCGCGCTGGCCCCGATCGTTCTGCAGGATTGAGCGAACAGATCGAAGATATGCGGCAAAAGCGCATCCGATATCCCCATGCCATCGTCTTTCACCGATACGACCAGAACATGATGGTCCGCGAGCACGTTGATGGCGATGTGGCCATGTTCCGGGGTGTATTTGATCGCGTTATGCAAGAGATTATTGACGGCCTGCGCGAGGCGAACCGGGTCGCCTTCTACGCGCAGCGTCCTGTCCGCAATCTGCACCGCGAATGTCTGGCTGCGCTGGGCGGCGGCCAGCGCAGCAGCGGTCAGCGGCGCAGCGAGCACCGCCACCAACTCCACCTGAACCTTGCTCACGCGCAGCGCTCCATGCTCGACCCGCATGGCGTCCATCAGATCCTCGGACAAGCGTACGATGTGTGTGATTTGCCGGTCGATCATGTCCACCGACCGGAGTACCTCTGGCCGGTCTGCCGATGCCCTGCGGATAAGTTGGGCTGCGAGCTGCAGCGGCGACAAGGGTCCGCGAAGCTCGTGTGCCACCATCGCCAGGATTTCGTCTTTCACTCGCAACGCATCGAATTGACGGACGGGCTGCGAAACGGGCGTGGTGAAAGCGAGGGCGGCTCGCTGCTGCGGTTGCTCCAGTATTGCGTCGGTTAAAGGCACATAGCCCGTCGCGCGCGTGCCGACTGACCAGCGGAAAGAACCAGAATGAGTGGACATGTTGATCCCCAAATCCCGCCCGTGTGGGCGCGATGGATCGATAGACGGCAGTGGGCCGTTGCCTGCCACGCGAGAGCGATCTGAAGCTCACTGCTACGCAGAGGTGAAACAGCAGAGTCCCACGAACGAAGCGGTAAGTCTGTACGGTAGCGTTCAAGTCAGTAAGAACAACCTCATTCAGCACCTGGCTTTGACCCGACCGTTCTATTCGTCGGATTGCACAGCCGTGCTGCAGGCTGCCCGTTGTCGCCATTCAAGCGTACTGGCGAAGGCTTAGCGAGAATTCCACGAGTGCGTTGTTGCCGCTATGCTCAGCACGGCGGCACCATTCCTGCAATTGGGACAGCAACTGCTCGCTCGAGCGCGTCGACCGTTCCCAGATCGTCAGGAGTTCGTCACGTAATTCGACGTAGGTGCGCAATTTCTGGCTGGTTTCGACTATTTCCTTGAACTGTTGCTGGTACCGGCCGCTCTGTGCCGTGTGTGCGCCGCGAAAGCCTTTTCGTACAGCTCGCATCAGCGCGGCCCTATCGCGGCGGCTGATGTGCGCGCTTCGCTCCAGTTCCTGGCGGTACGCCCGCTCAGCTGTCTCCGAGTAACGCGCCATCACCTCATGGCGGCTGCGAATGATCGCTTGCACCGCGTCGTCGTCGAGCACGCATTTTCCTTTCACGAGACGCGGCTTGGACGACGTTTTTCTGACCCGCGCCAATCCCAGCGCAGAGAGCATGCAGATGTACGCCCAGCCGAGATCGAACTCGTACCACTTATTCGAAAGCCTGGCCGACGTCGCATAGGCGTGGTGGTTGTTGTGAAGCTCCTCCCCGCCGATCAGGATGCCGAAGGGAAACATGTTTGTGCTCGCGTCTGCGGAATCGAAGTTCCGATAGCCCAGAAAATGTCCAACGCCATTGACCACGCCGCCTGCGAGGAACGGAATCCAGATCATCTGCACGGCCCAGACGGTCACGCCGATGCATCCGAATAGCGCAACATCCATCACGATAAGCAGGCTGACGCCCAGATCCGGGTACCGCGCGTAAAGGTTGCGTTCCAGCCAGTCGTTGGGCGTTCCGTGTCCGAATCTGCGCAGCGTCTCTTCATTCTTCGCTTCGGCGCGATAGAGTTCTGCGCCGCCAAGCAGCACGTTCCAGATTCCGCGAACCTGCGGACTGTGCGGATCAGCTTCGGTCTCGCACTTCGCGTGGTGCTTGCGGTGGATCGCAACCCACGGCCCCGTCGTCACGCCCGTCGTCATCCATAGCCAGAAGCGGAAGAAGTGGCTGACGGCGGGATGCAGATCAAGCGCACGGTGTGCCTGACAGCGGTGCAGGTACACCGTCACGCTGATAATCGTCACGTGCGTCAAGACGAGCGTGGTCAGTAGGATCTGCCACCACGACAGCGAAAGTACGCCGTGCGAAAAGAATGTCAGTGGAGTAGCGAACAAGATGGGCCTTCGCGATAGGGCTCAGGCGTATCCGCGATAGCGTGCCTGCAGAATCCGGCGTGGGCGTTCCCGGTACCTCTGAATGGCACCCAGATATCGTCACCAGATCATCGCGCCAAGGATAAGGTCCAGTGTGGAGTGTGTCGGTACGGTTCCGTACCGGAGAGGAAGTTTGAGGAAGCAGAACGGGGCGGGAGATGTTGCTGCGGCAGCCGTTGCTGCGGTAGCCGGGCTCTAAGGCCCGGCCCGCATTGCTTAGTGTCCAGAAAGCAGGACGCTTGCGATGACGCCGGTCGCAACAGCGGCGAGGACGTAGTCCCCGTTCACGCCGACCCATTGATACCCGCGCGGCGGCGCATGCAGCCCATGTTCATGCCAATCGTCGACCACGTAGTTGTGATCGCGATACTCGGCTGGGAGCCGCTCGCCCTTATGCCAATCGTTGTGGGGAACGGGGCCACCCGGACGGCTGACATCGGCTTCGTGGGGGGCTGGCCTGCCGTGCGACGGCGGACCGCCGTGGTGGTCGTCATTGTGCTGCTGCGCGAATGCGGCACCGGAGGTACCGAGTAGGGAAACGATCACAAGCTGCGCGATGACTGCTTTTTTCATAGCGGCGCCTCAAAGAAAGTGGCCATATGGCGGTTTCGCGGTCGATGTCATGACTTATCGGCTGCACGACGTGGCCCATGCCCACCGGCATTTAAAAGACCAGCGCCGGGAAATAATCGCACAAACACGTCTGTTTGCCAAAGTCAAAGCCATAAGGATGGCATCACTACGCAGTCTGCACGACCATCGACTGGTCTACCGCAAAACATCGCTAAGCTTCTCGCCGTGCGCCCTGGCGGCGTAGCTCGCCGATGAATTTCTCAGGCGCCCACGACTCCCTGAGCGCGCGACGGAAGAGTTCTTGCTGACTCTCCGGCGCAAGGCCGCCGACAGGCGGGTCCCGATCCAGATTGGTAGGAAACGGATAACCTTCGGCACATGATGCAATCACCGCATCGATCTCCCCCTCGGTCATCTGCTGCAAGGCGAGATTCTGCTGCAGGAGCGGATACAGCACCTCGCACATCCGTGCACGATTTAACGATTCCATCGCACGGCCATAGGCCGAAGAAATCTGCAACAGATTGGCCATGCGCTGAATCGACGAGGTCTGGTTCGAACCGGCAGCATGAAAGAGCGCTGGATTAAAGAAGAGCGCGTCGCCTTTCTTAAGCGGCAGTTGCACGTAGTGGCTCTCGAAGTAGGCGCGGAAATCGTCGCGACGCCAGGCGAGATAGCCTGCGGCGTATCGCTGCGAAAATGGTAGCAGCTTGGTGGGACCGCTCTCTACGGGCATATCGCTGTGCACGACTGCCCCTTGCAGCGTGAGAAAAGGCGACATCGTATGCACATGGGCCGGGTATCGCTCGGCCAGGGCCACGCTCTGAAACCCGAGGTGGTAGTCCCTGTGCGCCTGCTGCGCTGCCCCACCAGGCCGCACAACATTGACCTGAGATGTCACCTGGAAGTAAGGACCCAGCCACGCCTCGGCGGCGGCAACCAGTACGGCATTAGCGTAATAGCGCGCGAATACGGCAGGAGCTCGCAGGCAAAGCTTCTCCTGCGCGTTCCAGATGCGGTCATTGGCGCCCGCCTTGGCGAAGTGATCTCCGACCGCGGTGCCAGCTTCGCGCTCGTCATGGATGATGGCTTCGAAGACCTTCGTCGCTTCATCAATTGGCGTGGTGTCGGCGAAGGCACTTTCCAGGACCAGAACGCCCGCACCGTGATTCATAACGCCCGCCCACTCGGTCTGCAAGTCGCGGCGGCGGGATGGGTCATCAAGGTCTTGGCCGAGTTCGCGGCAGTCATAGACCGGAATGTGCTGACGTATTTCGGCCGCAAACCGCAGATGACCCTCTTCAGGGCGCGGTCGCAGTGCGGCCAGAAAATCATCCAGCGAACATTCCTGCTCGCGATACCAGGTGTCCTGTCTTGCGCCTGGGCGCATGTCGTTGTGGTTCATGGTGTCTCCGATCCCATGCAAGAGGGTTGCCGCCCATCAGTAGTCCCAGCATAGCGCTTCACCGAGGTCCTGCGTTACCATCAAACACATCAAAAACACATCAAATCGGGAGGTTTCGGACATGGCTCATCGCTTTCTCATCAAGGAGATCGCGCTCCAGGCGGGCGTGGGCATGGCCACTGTCGATCGCGTGCTGAATGGCCGGGAACACGTGCGCGAACACACGCGTCAGCGGGTTCAGCAGGCAATCAAGGACCTCGAGAAGCAGCAATTCCAGCTGGCGTCGAGCGGCCGTAAGCTTGTTGTCGATGTGATCGTCGAGGCGCCGCGCAGGTTTTCAGACGAGATACGCGATGCACTGGAAGCCGAATTACCCGCCCTGCTGCCAGCGGTGTTCCGGCCACGCTTCCTGATGCAAGACACCATGACGACCGCTGAAGTCGTCGAAGCGCTCCGGGCAATAGGCAGGCGAGGCAGTCATGGCGTATTCCTGAAGGCACGCGACGTCCCGGCCACGTCCGACGCGATTGCAGAGTTGCAACGACGAGGTATTCCGGTTGTCACCATCTTCACGGATATTCCGGATTCGGCGCGCATTGCCTATGCAGGACTCGACAACCGGGTGGCAGGCGCGACTGCAGCTTACCTGATAGGTCAATGGCTTGGCGCGCGAACGGGCAACGTTCTCGTCACCATGAGCGACGACCGCTTCCGGGGCGAAGAACAACGCGAACTCAGCTTTTGCGACGAGTTGCGCAAACGCCATCCGAAGCTGACGCTCATCGATGCAAGCGGAGGACACGGCCTCGATCTGCAGACGGAAGCGCGTGTGCGGCACGCCGTGGGAACAGCGCGCAAAATTGCGGCCGTCTATTCGATGGGTGGCGGCAACATCGCGATCCTTCGCGCACTCAAAGCAATCGGTCAAACACCGAAGTGCTTCGTAGGACACGACCTCGACAGGGACAACGTCCAACTGCTCAAAGAGGGAAAGCTCAGCGCAGTGCTGCACCACGACCTGCGGCAAGACATGCGCACGGCATGTCGTCACATCATGCATTTTCATAAACTGCTGCCGGCTTCCGCCATTGGATTCTCGTCGTCCGTGGTGGTCGTTACACCGGCGAACATTCCACCTAGGTGAAGCCAACCCCGCCCCGCCCGCGATGCGGTCACGAGCGGGGACAACAAGCTGTGCGAAACAATCAGGCAGCCGCCTCTGGGCGATCCGCCTCGAGCTTTTGCCGCAGCATCCTGGCCGCCGCGATCATGTTGGCGAGCGCAGCTTCAGTCTCTGGCCAGCCGCGCGTCTTCAGACCACAATCGGGGTTGACCCAAAGGCGTTCGGCGGGGATCACCTCGCACGCCCGCTCGAGCAAGCGCTGCATCGTTTCGACGCTCGGCACGCGCGGCGAATGCGTGTCGTATACGCCGGGGCCGATTCCGTTCGGATAGGCGAACGCGCCGAAGCCGTCGAGCAATTCCATCGAAGAACGCGAGGTCTCGATCGTAATCACATCCGCGTCGAGCGCAGCGATAGACGGCAGGATGTCGTTGAACTCCGAATAGCACATGTGCGTATGGATCTGCGTGGCATCCGACACCCCGCCCGACGCGATCCTGAACGCGCGCGTCGCCCATTCCAGATACGTCGTCCAATCGGCCTTGCGCAGTGGCAAGCCTTCGCGAAACGCCGGCTCGTCGATCTGGATGATGCGGATGCCTGCCTTTTCAAGGTCGATCACTTCGTCGCGAATCACCAGCGCCAATTGCAAGGCCGTGGTTGAACGCGGCTGATCGTCACGCACAAACGACCACTCGAGCATCGTCACCGGGCCGGTCAGCACGCCTTTCACCAGCCGGTCCGTCAAAGACTGGGCGTGACAGGCCGCATCCACCATCATCGCTTCGGGACGATAGACGTCACCGTAAATGATCGGCGGTTTCACGCACTGCGCGCCGTAGTTCTGGACCCAGCCGTTTTCCGTGAACGCATACCCCCACAGCTTTTCGGCAAAAAACTCGACCATGTCGTTACGTTCCACCTCGCCGTGTACGAGCACGTCGAGCCCGAGTTCCTCCTGCTTGCGCAGCACCGTGGCCGTTTCCGCGCGCATGCGTTCGAGGTAGTCCAGTGCGCGCAGTTCGCCGCACTTATAGGCGGCACGTGCCTGGCGGATCGCGGGCGTCTGCGGGAACGACCCGATGGTGGTGGTAGGCAGCAGCGGCAGCTTCAGGGAATGCCGCTGCACGCGGCTGCGGTCTTCGAACGGGCTCTTACGGCTCGCCATTGCGTCCGTCAGCGCCGCAACCTTTCTTTGCACCAGCACATTCATCACCGCGCTCGAACTGCGCCGCGCGTCGAGCGCCCGGTCGGCGGCCGCAAGCGCGGGCTCGGCCGCTGCCGGATCGCGCAGCGCGAGAGCGATGGTGCCGATTTCCTCGAGCTTTTCGGTCGCGAAGGCGAGCCACGATTTCACGTCGCCATCCAGCCGCTTTTCTGCGGCCAGCGAGACGGGCACGTGCAGCAGTGAGCAGGACGGCGCAATCCAGAGACGCTCGCCGCGTTCGGCGTGAAGCTGCTGCAACGAGCCGACGATTTCGCCCAGATCGGCACGCCAGATATTGCGTCCATCGATCACACCGGCCGACAGCACCTTGTCCGCCGGCAGCGCCTTCTGCCATGCATCGAGCTGCTGCGGCGCGCGGACCAGGTCGATATGCACGCCGTGCACGGGTAACTTCGCGACCAGCACCGCGTGGTCGGCGGCGGTGTCGAAATACGTCGCCAGCAATACCTTGACGCCCGATGCGCCCAGCACGTCGTACACCGCGGAAAACGCCTCAAGCCATTCGCCTTCGAGATCGAGACACAGCGCGGGCTCGTCGATCTGCACCCACTCGATGCCGCGTTGCTGCAGCTTGTCGAGAATGCGCAGGTAGCGGATCACGAGCTTCGGCAGCAACGACAGCCGGTCGAACCCTGGCGTGTGACTCTTGGAGAGCCACAGATAAGTGATCGGTCCGATCAGCACGGGCTTGACCGGCAGATTCAGTGCGAGCGCCTCGTCGACCTCGTCGAAGAACCAGTCCACCCCGCCGTTGAAGGTTGTCTCCGGTCCCAGTTCCGGCACGAGGTAGTGGTAATTGGTATCGAACCACTTGGTCATTTCCACCGCCGGCTGCGCCTTGTTACCGCGCGCCAGTTCATAGTACTGGGCCAGCGACAGGGCCATCGGCTCGAATTCGAAGCGCTCAGGCAGCGCCCCGAGCAGCGCAGTCAGATTCAGCATCTGGTCGTAGTACGCGAAATCGCCGACCGTCACGAAGTCCAGCCCGGCCGCGCGTTGCTGTTCCCAGTGACGGGCGCGCACTTCCTTCGCGACGCCGCGCAGATAGGCGTCGTCGGACTCGCCGCGCCAGAACGATTCCTGGGCAAACTTGAGTTCGCGATGGGCGCCGATGCGCGGAAAACCATGTATGTGAGTGCGAGCCATAGCGGATCCTTGACTGAATGGCGCACAGTTTGAAAGTCGCGCTATGATTCATCAAGCGACATGTTTTCATTATCGTATGAGCCACATTCATATCACCCACCTGGCAGCGCCAGGCCTCGCAAGGCAGCACCATGCTTGAACTGCGTCACCTCCGATCGCTGATCGCCATCGCCGATTCGGGCAAGCTGGTCACCGCCGCCGAGCGCGTCAATCTCAGTCAGTCCGCGCTGTCCCATCAGATTCGCGACATGGAGGCGCATTACGAGGTGTCCCTGTTCGAGCGCACCCGGCAAGGCTTGCGCTTTACGGTGGCAGGCGAGCGGCTACTCGCGCTCGCGCGCGAAACGGTAGCCGCAGTGGCCGAAGCCGAGCGGGACATGGTTCGCCTGAAGGGCGAAATTCGGGGTGAGCTTCGAATCGTGCTGGAGTGTCATACCTGCTTCGACTGGCTGATGCCGGTCATGGACGAATTTCGCCGCCGCTGGCCGGAGGTCGAGGTCGACCTGGTCGCGGGGTTTCACGCCGATCCGATGAGGCTGTTGAATGACGGGAAAGCGGATGTAGTGATCGGTTCGAAGCCCGCCACCCGGCGCAATCTCGACATTGCGCCGCTCTTCAGGTTCGAGATTCAGGTGGTGATCGCCAACGAACACCGTCTGCGCAACAAGCGGCGTGTGAATCCCGCGGATCTGGAAGGCGAGACGCTCATCACTTACCCGGTTCCCGAATCACGCATCGACCTGATTCGCGAAGTGCTGGAGCCGGCCGGCATCCGGCTCGAGCGCCGGACCGCCGAACTGACCATCGCGATCATGCAACTGGTGGCTAGCCGCAGGGGCATCGCGGCGTTGCCGAACTGGGGGTTGAAGAACTACGTCGACCACGACTATGTGCTGGCAAAGCGTGTGGGCGCGGACGGCCTGTGGAGTGAGCTGTACGCGATCGCGCCCAAAGGTACCGCTGGCCGGCCCTACTTCGACGATTTCGTCTCGATTGTGCGCGACACCTGCGCTGCGCAACTTGACGGTATCGAACTGCTTTCCAGCCTCGATTGATGAGGCTGCGTCGCGCAAAGTCCCGGCCGCTGTAGTCAGCTCGAAGCTGACGGAGGCGCCCCGCTTCGTCACCGCCGCCGGATTAGCGATCTGATCAATTCGACATCGGCTGGCGTGACCGGGTTGTAGATCACGAGACTGAGATCGGGCCGGCCGTCGACGGCAAAGGTCGAATACTCGAATGCAATGGGTCCGGCAATCGGCCGTGCGTGCGGACGTCATTGTCGCGCCACAACGCCTCGAATTCGGGGCTCAGGCGACTCAGTTCGTCAACCAGATCGCCCACCTGGCTCGCGGCCCCGGCGCGCGCCACATCCACGCGGAATGCCCCCACCACGAATCGGGCGGCACGTTCCCAGTCGGACTGCGCGGCACGCACGCGAGGGTCGCAGAATACGATGCGCAGGATGTTGCGTTGTTCGGGCGGGAGCGCGCCGTAGTCGGTCAACGTGGCGGCTGCCGCGCGGTTCCAGGCGACCACGTCCCACGTGGCGGTCTTTATAACAGCGGGGCTGAACTCCAATGCATCGAGCACGCGTTGCAGCCGGGGCGTCACGCCTTCGCTTGCGTGGTACTTGACCTCCGGCGGGCGGCCCAGGCCTAGCAGGAACAGATGCTCGCGCTCGACGTCTGTGAGCATCAGCGCGCGGGCGATGCGCTCGAGTACGTCGGCCGAGGGAGCCCCGCCACGGCCCTGTTCGAGCCACGTGTACCACGTCGCGCTGACGTTGGCGCGCTGGGCCACTTCTTCGCGCCGCAGTCCGGGCGTGCGCCTGCGGGTCAATTCAATGCCGAAGGCCGCAGGATCGAGTTTCGTGCGGCGATCCTTAAGGTAGGTTCCAAGCGGATTGTCGTTCGCGGCCGGCATGCTCATCCTGTTAGTCGGTATACCCGTGTAACGTCACTACTTTACCCCGATAGATTATGCGCCGACATTGACCTCCATTCATCGTTGATCTGGAGGATTGCATGCGTGTCTTCGTTACTGGCGCAACCGGCTTCGTCGGCTCTGCTGTTGTTCAAGAACTGCTCAACGCGGGGCATAAGGTGCTCGGTCTCGCGCGCTCGGAAGCGGGAGCGGCCTCGCTGGCTGCGGCTGGGGCAGAGGTGCTGCGCGGTTCGTTAGAGGATCTCGACAGCCTGCGCCGCGGCGTGCTCGCGGCGGACGGTGTCATTCATACGGCCTTTAACCACGACTTCTCGAAGTTCGCCGAGAACGCCGCGGCAGAACGGCGCGCCCTTGAAGCGATCGGCACCTCGCTCGAAGGCTCCGAGCGGCCGCTGATCGTCACCTCGGGGGTCGCGCTGCTGGCGCCGGGCCGCATCGCCAACGAGGCAGATGTGCGCGCACCCAACCCCGCGCTTCCGCGCGATCCGGAAGAGGTGGCGAGCGCGCTAACGGCGAGCGGCCTACGTGCCTCTGTAGTACGCCTCGCGCCATCGGTGCACGGCGTCGCCGACCACGGTTTTATTCCGAGGCTCATTGCGATCGCGCGCGAGAAAGCCGTGTCGGCGTATGTGGGTGACGGACTCAACCGCTGGCCCGGTGTCCATCGGCTTGCCGCTGCTGCGGTCTACCGGTTGGCGCTTGAAAAGAGTGAGGCTGGAGCCCGCTATCACGCGGTTGCCGAACAGGGCGTGCCGTTCAAGGAGATTGCCGGTGTGATCGGCCGTCGCCTGAATGTGCCGGTTGTCAGCATGCGCCCCGACGAAGCGAACGAGCACTTCGGCTGGTTCGCGATGTTTACGGGAATGGACGTGCCGGCCTCCAGCCAACGGACGCAGGAACTGTTGGGCTGGCGGCCAAGCGGTCCTGCTCTTCTAGCCGACATCGACCAACCTGGCTACTACGCGCAGGTCTGAGACGCTATGTATGCTGCGCGATGCGAGCCGTGCTCAAGCTGCTGTGACGACGTCGATGCGCAGCGCTGGCCCGCCAGCAACGATCGCAAGCAGGTGGTCGACGTTCGGGTGGGCACCTGGACGATTGCGCGCGTCGGCCGTGTGCTCGGCGAACACCGCGAGGCCATGTTCGGCCGCCGTGGCATCGAGCGTGCCGAATGCCTGCCGCAGATAGTGGTAGACCGCCAGCGAGCCCTGCTTGCCCGGCTTGTTCTCGATGCTGGCCACCACGGCACCCTTGCCGTCGACCAGATCGATGCGCTCGATACCGTCAATGGCAGGCAGTTGCGCGAGGTTGTCCTTGAATACGTTGCTCGGTTGAATCACTGAAAGTACTCCGTCGGTTCGGGAAGTTGCATGGCGGGCGGTATTTTATCCGATAGAGTTGCGCGCATGCGCCGCGCGCCGTGATGCCTCCAACGCATCACACCGGCCATCAATCGGCATTGGCGTAAATCCCCTCGTTTTCCGATAGTAGACACATCGCCGCGACCTTCACATCCGTTGCGCGCGGCATGCCTACGTCAGGAGACGAACAATGGTAAACGACCGTTCCCGCATCTCGACGGACATCGATTTCGAACAGGAAGGCTTTCAGACCGGCACGTTGCGTGTGCCGCATTCGGTGGACCGCTCTGCCTATGGGCACATCCCCATTCCAATCGCCGTGCTCAAGCACGGTAACGGTCCCACCGCGCTCCTGACGGGCGGCAATCACGGCGACGAGTACGAAGGTCCCATCGCATTGATGAAGCTGCTGCAACGCCTGCCGTCGATGCAGATCAACGGACGTCTGATCGTCGTTCCGGGTTTGAACTTTCCCGCCTTTCTCGCCGGGCGGCGAACCTCGGCGATCGATGCGGCAAACATGAACCGTATCTTCCCAGGCCACCGCGACGGCACGATCACGGAGATGATCGCGCATTATGTGGATACCGAACTATTCCCACGCGCCGATTTCGTCTTCGACATCCACGCGGGAGGTGCGTCCTTCGATCATTTGCCGACGCTGCTGGTCGCGCCGCCTGCCGATGCCGAACGACGTCGCGAGTACCGGCGCATCGTCGATGCATTTGCCGCGCCCAACGCCATGGTGATGGATCTGCTCGGCGAGGACCGTACCTATGGCGCAGCCATCGAGCGGCACGGCAAGCTGTTCCTGTGCGGCGAATTCGGTGGCTACGCGACCTGCAATCCGGCCGGTCTCGCGATTGTGGAAGAAGGCTTGCAGCGTGTCCTCGCGGCGCTCTGCATCTGCACGGCCGAAGCGCTGCCGGCACCGCGCTACGATACCCGCTGGCTGAAAGTGGAAGGCGAGCGACATTACGTCTTTTGCGCCACGCGCGGTATCTTCGAGCCCGCATTCAAGCTAGGTGACCGCGTGAATGCCGGTGACCTGGCCGGACGCGTCTTCGATCCACACGCGCCGTGGGCGCCGCCGGCCGAACTACGGTTTCGCAGCGCGGGCGTCGTCGTTCTCGTGCGTTCATTCGCCAGTGTCGAACCGGGCGATTGCGTCGCGCTCGTAGCCGCCGACACCATCGCGGACCCAACACCATGAGCCCCGAAACGACCCTGTCCGCAATCGTGGCGATGGGTTGGCTGTGCCGCAGCTCCGACCGCCGCAATGAGCGCCGCCGCCACAGCGCACTCGCCAGCATCGTAGGCGCCATCGCCCTTGCGGTTGCGGGGCTGTACCCGAACCAGCTGGGTATCGCGTTGCCTGCCATCACGCTGTCCACCGCCATGCTTTGGGCCGCCTACACGGTGTTGTGGGCACTGCCCGCCGGGTACCTGGGCAGCGCGGCGGCTGCGGGCGGGATCGCCTTCATCAATGTCTGCGGTGCATTGGGTGGTTTCGCGAGTCCGATTATCATCGGTTACGTTAAAACGCTGACAGGCGATATGCAGGCGGGTATGTTGACGATCGTCGCCATCGCACTCGCCGGGGCGATCGCGATGCTCCTGAATCGCATTGAAACCAAAACGGAGGCCCAGCATGGATGAACATTCGACGATCTACCGCGTCGGCGACGCGACGGTCACCCGGGTTCTGGAGCAAAGCCTCCCGCTCAAGACGGACGTGCTGTTCGCCGATTTCGACCCTGCGGTCATCGACGGACATCAGGCATGGCTCGTGGGCGAACACGTCGACGCAATGGCGGAACACTTCATTCTGAACGTCAATACCTGGGTAGTGCGAATCGACGGCAAAGTCATTCTGATCGACACAGCAACGGGCAATCACAAGAACCGTCCGTTCAACGCCCTCTTTCACCAGTTGAATACCCCCTACCTGGAGCAGCTGGCGCGCGCCGGGGTCACGCCAGAAGAGGTGGATCTGGTGCTGCTCACGCACCTGCACGTAGATCATGTCGGCTGGAACACACGGCTCGACAACGGCCGCTGGGTGCCGACCTTTCCGAACGCACGCTATGTGTTCTCAAGTGTCGAGCGGCAGTTCTTCGATACAGCCGCTAGCGAGAAGCGGCGCATCGTCTTCGAGGACAGCGTGTTGCCTGTGATCGAGGCGGGACTCGCCGAGGAAATCGGTCCGCAAGGCGGCGAATACCTGCCTGGCATCCGCTTCCATCCGACGCCGGGGCACAGCGTCGGGCATATGTCGATTGAGATCGAGTCGGCCGGTGCGCATGCGCTTTTTAGCGGTGACGTCTGGCATCACGCGATCCAGGTCTACCGGCCAAGCTGGAGTTCGGTGTTTTGCGCGGACAAGCCGCGCGCGAATGCATCGCGACAATGGGTACTGGAACGGGCTGCCGATACAGGTGCGACCGTCTTTACGCCACATTTCTCCGGTACGTCGGCGGGTAAGGTTGTGCGAGACAACAACGGCGGCTTCGCATGGCGCTTCGTATAAGCGGCGAACAGGTTCGTCTATCAAGGCCTGCTGCTTAGCCCTGCGCCTTGATGAAACTGCGGATTCCCGTCAACGCCGCTTCCGCGCGGCGGGTTTCCCGCTGGGATGCAGGATCGAGTCGAGCACACGTAGCAAGCGCTGCAATGCCGCGTTCGGGTTGCGCTCGAGGTACGCAAACGCCAACGGCATTGGGATCGACAGATCGGTAAGACGCAGGAACTGCGCGCGCGCCGGAGGACGTCCCAGATTCGCCGCATTGACGATGCCGGCGCCGATGCCGGCCGAAACCAGCGACAGGATCGCGGCCTCAGTGGGCACCTCCTGCACCACGTCAAGCGTCAAGCCGGCTTCGCTGCACGCGCCAACCAGCATGTCGTAATACGACGGGTAAGTTTGCCGCGGAAAGCAGATCATGGGCCGGCCATTCAGATCGCGCACTGAAATTGCCTGGTTATCCGGAAGATTCCAGCTACGCGGGACAGCGGCCACCACGTCGCCAACGGCTAGCTGCAGCACGCTGAGCGCTCGGGGAAGTTCGCCGTAGGTGTAGATAAAGCCGCCATCGAGCGTGCCGGCGAGGATCTCGGCAACCTGTTCCGGCGTATTCAGCGGTGCGACATGGGTGCTCACCTCGGGCGCTTCGCTCTGGAAACGGCTAAACGCGTCAGGCACGAGACCATCCCAACTCGCATTCTCGACGACACCCAGCCGTACCGAACCCTGCAGCCCCGACGCAACGAGTTTGACGGCACGCATAGCGGACTCGAGAATGCCGAGCGACTTGCGAACCTCGGGCAGGAACAGTTGGCCCGCGACAGTCAGTTTGACGCCCTGCGGCGTGCGGTCGAACAGGCGCGCACCCAGCATCGTCTCCAGATCCTGGATCTGGCGAGTAATGGCTGGTTGCGTGACATTGATACGCTCGGCGGCGAGGCGAAAGCTCTGACTTTCGGCAACCGCCAGGAAGTACCTCAGCTGTCGCAATTCCACGGCTTTTTCTCAGCGCAGTTGCACACGCCACATGCGGTTATCGACGACACGGGCGTGCAGAAAGACAATAGGGTCACCACTGCCAACGACCTCCGCAGCGAGCGTGGCGCGGCCGGACTCAATCCGATGAGTGGAGCTCATGGTTCTCCTGGAGGCGGAAACGGTTCGTACCGCTACGATAGATCTGACTACACCGTCATCAATGTAGTCATTTCTTTTTTAAAACTCAGTGCTTCTACTTTTTCCGGTCGGTTTCTTTCAATTTGTCAGGCTGGCAGATTGATTTTAAGCGAACCGGCCGTTCCGAGGCGCGTTGTGCACTGTCGCTGAAGTCCGCCGCACCTTGCCCGCACGCTAAAACGCGCGTGCTATATTGATCCGATCAAAAGACCGTGCCAGTTGTTCGGCGCCGCTCATCTGACATGGGCGGCTTTCTTTCTCGCCGCGTTGCCAACTGAAACATGTCAAACGCCGCCGACAAGACATTGCCTGCCGAATCCACTGCGTCGGCACCCGCCTGGCACGGCATCGCACCGCGCCTGTGGCAACTCGCGACGCTCGCCTGCGGCCTTCTAATCCTGATCGCCTCTGTGCTGGCCGGCCAGCAGTACGCCACGCGCATCGTCGATACCCGGGAGCGGCTGATAGGCAACGAACTTGCCGCGTCGGTCGACCGCGTCCTCAGCAGCGTGATATCGCGGCGCGAGGCCGCACTGTCGGCACTCGCCGGGCGTCCATGCGCGCAGGTGGAGCGCCAACTGTCGGAATTGCAAACCTATGTGACCTACGTACGAGTGATCACCCTTGTCGAAGATGGTCACCTGTACTGTTCATCCGCCCTCGGGGCCATCGACGTGCCACTTTCGAGCTATCGATACAAACCTGGCGCGCCGGTCAGCATCAAGCTTCTCCCCGGGACGCAATTCCAGCCAGGCGTGCCCGTCCTTGCCCTGTACCATGCCACGAGCGACCGTCTCGGTGTTCTACACATCATCGAGGGCGAGTACATTGCCGACCTGCTCGCCCATGGCGTGCAATACGGCGCGCGGCAAACGGCATTGTCGATTGCGGGCGTTGGGCGTCTCACCGACGAGGGTCAGTTCGTAGCCGCCAGCGAACCGCCACCCTCTGAAGTGAATCGCGTGACCTCCGGCACGTGGCCGTTCTCGATCGTGTTGTCCGCTTCGCCGCACTTCGTCTCGCAGATGCGCTGGAAATACGGGCTGCTGTTCGGCGGCCTCGGCGTGTTGCTGAATGCGCTGCTCGCAGCAGCCTATCTCCTCACGTTCGCGCCGCGACGCCTGCTGCTCGCCGCAGTTCGGCGCGGCTTGCGACTGGGCGAACTGTACGTGGTCTATCAGCCGATTATCGACATCGCAAGCCGCGCCACGGTGGGCGTCGAAGCGCTATTACGCTGGCATCATCCGAAGTGGGGGGCCATCAGCCCGGCCGTGTTCATGGTCGAAGTCGAGTCCAGCGCCCTGCTCGCCGACGTCACGCGCTTTACGCTGCGCACGGCAGCGGCGGAAATGAGCGCGCGCATGCCGACGCGGCCGCTGCGCATTGCCGTCAATATCGCACCCCGTGACCTCGAACGAAGAGGCTTCGTCGCGGAGGTGCTCGCAGTCAACGACGGACTGCCTGAAGGCGTCAGCCTGGTGCTGGAACTCACCGAACGCTTTCTGCTGAACAAAAGTCCTCGGGTCATGGAAATCTTCGAGACACTCAAGGCGCGCGGTATTCGCTTCGCCATCGACGACTTCGGCACCCAGCACAGCAACCTCGATCTGCTCAGCCGTTTTCCATTCGACTTCGTCAAGATCGACGGGCAATTTGTGGGGCAGGTGGATACGGGGGGTGCCGAACTGATCAAAGGAATCGTGTCCGTCGCGCGACACTTTGGCCTCCTCGTGATCGCCGAGGGCGTGGAGACCGAAGCGCAGCATCGTGCACTGCGCGACGTCGGCGTACCGTTCGGCCAGGGCTATCTGTATCAGCGGCCGCTGCGGGCAAACGAACTGGCGGAGAAGCAGAAAGCAAGCCTCTACGAGCATTCGTAACGACACGCTGCGGACCCCATCTATTGCACGGTGATCGTCGCCTTCATGTTCGGATGGATGCCGCAGAAAATGTTGTACACGCCCGGCTTATCGAACTTGAATTGATAGGTTTCGTTCTGATCGAGCGCAGCGGAACGGAACAGTCCCGTGTCGTTGACCACCGTATGCGGTTCGCCATCGAGATTTTTCCAGGTCACCGTCGTCCCAGCTTTGACGGTGACCGCCATCGGCGAGAACATAAAGTTCTTGATAACGACGGCATTCGATTCCTCAGCCTGGGCAATCTGCAAGTCGGCCGAGGCCGCCATCAATAGCATGGCTCCGAGATTGAAGATAAAGGCGCGTCTCATAGCAGTCCTGATCATGATGCTTTTTCCTTTCCAATCGATTAAGTGTGTCGATTCAAACAAGCGTAGTGTCGTCCAGCGTCGCCTTGAGCGGATGGTGCATGATCTTGATACTGGTCACGCCGAGCATCCGCGGTAGCTGATCGCTCGCCACCGTCAACGGCATGGGTCCAGGTCCGTTGCCGGCTGTTGGCTGCGGATAGGCGGTGGAACGCGCCGTATGGAAGGTGATATTGCCCTCCACCTTCGACACGATCTGATGAATGTGCCCGTTCAGCACCGTGACCGAACCGAAACGCTTCAGATAGCTCATCGCCTGGCCGGCATCGCCGGTCCCCCAACCCCATGGCTCGTAGATCGTCCACATGGGCATATGCGCGAATACGACGATCGGCGTGCTCGACGAGCGGCCCTTCAGGTCGTTTTCGAGCCACTCAAGCTGGTCGTCGCCAAGACCGCCCAAGCCGTTCGGTTTGAAATGCATGACGTTCACGAGGCCAATAAAGTGCACGCCGTTATGGTCAAAGCTGTAATAGCCTTTGTTGTCCGAGGCCTTGCCGAAACGACTGAAGTATTCGGTGCCGGGGCCGTCGGTCACGTCGTGCTCGCCCGGCACCGTATGCAACT
>Ga0302314_10001018_pt1 | contig 52353 bp, 48 predicted proteins | sample III_Palsa_N2_3_FD_200533 | JGI IMG/M metagenome (GOLD analysis project Ga0302314, IMG submission 200533) | Peat permafrost microbial communities from Stordalen Mire near Abisko, Sweden - III_Palsa_N2_3 | ecosystem: Environmental > Terrestrial > Soil > Palsa > Peat permafrost | place: Sweden... | reverse complement strand
GTGGGCTTGCCCAAACAGTGCGATTCCATCATCGCCCATTGGGCGTCAGTCAAAACGAAGCGGTCCATCCACAGCTTGAATCACGCCAAGCTCAATCCGTGAATCCCAAATCTCAACAGTCCCTAGCCTAGCTCAGCCGCGGGGCGCTCAGTTGTCTCCGCCCAATATGCTCCCCAGCACTCCGCCCAGCACGCCGGCGGTGGCGATGCCTCCTATCCTGCTGTTGGCGCCAGTGTCCTGGTGGCCGCCGGGCAGATAGCGGGCGATCTCCTCGGCCAGGTTCAGGATCGGCATCGATTGCAGATGCACCTCGCCCGGGCCCGTCAGGCTGGCCAGGAACAGGCCCTCGCCGCCGAACAGGATATTGCGGAAGCCCGGGACCATCTGGATGTCGAAGGAGACGGTCGGCTCGTGCACGCCCACATGGCCGGCATGGACCAGCAGCCGCTCGCCCGGCGCCAGCCGCTTGGTGATCACCTCGCCGGACAGGTCCAGGAACACGGTCCCCGGCCCCGTCACCTTCTGCAGGATGAAGCCGGCGCCGCCGAAGAAGCCGGAGCCGATGCGCTGTTGCCAGGCCAGCTCGAAGGTCACTGACTTTTCGGCGCAAAGAAAAGTCTCCTTGCGGCAGATCAGGGATTCGCCGGGGCGCAGGGTGCGGGCCATGATCGTGCCGGGAAACCTGGGCGCGAAGGCCACGTGGCCGGCGCCCCCTTCGGCTGTGAAGTCGGTGACGAAGAAGCTGCCGCCGGTCAGGCTGCGCTTCAGGCCCGCGAACAGGCCGCCGCCGGTATTGGTGTGCATGCGCATGCCGGCGGTCATCCAGGCCATGGTCGCGGTCTGGCTGTAGATCGTCTCGCCGGGGGCGAGATCCACGCCGACGGTCTGCATGACAGTTCCGGAAATCTCAAAGCGCATCGCCAACTCCCGACAGGTTCAGATCACCGCGTTACTATACATGCGGGCGCGAGGCGAGGGGCCCCGAAATCCGCTCCCGTTGGCGGGGCGACTCACGAGTACCAGTTGTGTCCGGTCGGCAGGGACCGCATCGCCTTCATCCGGGGCGCCGCGTCGCGCCAGCCGTTGGAAATAAGTATTGTGGCCGTTAGATTTCGTGGGCCAAAACCCAAGAGCTTGAAAAACAGCGGCTACGGCGATCCGTCGCTATTCCACAATTGAAATCATGTCACCGCAGTTGTTGATTGTTGGTTAGCGTCGACGATAGACCATGGCTCGACACTCGCGCCATGGTGGTGGGATAGGCGAATATGCCGGGGCTGCCGCCCGTATGAATCCAAACCACCGGACGGCCATCCTGAAAGCGGCATTGGCGCGATAGGCCAATCAAGCCCGCCATACCCTTTCCGGTGTAGACGGGATCAAGCGCGAGGGCTTCGTAACGCGCAGCGAGTCGAATGGCCTCCTCCGTCGTCTCATCCGCGACACCATAGGCGCCGGCGCTCCATTCGCCGGCAACCTCGACTCGTTCGTCCCGCCAACGATCTTCGATGCCGAGCAACGCCGCCGCCTGCCGCCCAATCCGACAGACGTCCACCCTTACGCGCTCGGGTTGGGCATCGACATCGATGCCGATGACTTGAGCTGGGTGGTCGGCCGCGAGGAGCCCGGCGAGCAATCCCGCCTGTGTGCCGGCGCTTCCGCTGGCATGGACAATCCAGCCGACATTCGGACAGTCCCGGACGATCTCCTCGGCGGCGGCGACATAGCCCATCGCGCCGAGCGCATCCGACGCGCCATAGGGAACCAGGTACGGCCGGCGTCCCGCCATTTTCAAGTCGTCGGCGATCATATTTAGGCGCAGATTGCGGTCCTCATCCCAGGGAATGTCATGGATGATCGCGCCATAGAGGCGGTCCAGAAGGATGTTGCCGGTGTCCTCATAACCTGGCTCGGGACTGGCCAGCCGGCCGCGCATGATCCCCAGATGACACTCGACGCCGATCTTGGCGCAGGCTGCTGCGACTTGCCGGGCCATATTGGATTGCACGACCCCTCCGCAGACGATGCAGTCCGCGTGTGCATCCACAGCCGCGGCAAGATCGAACTCCAGCTTGCGGACCTTGTTCCCGCCAAGGCCGAGCCCAGTACAGTCGTCCCGCTTTACCCAAAGGGAGGGAAGATCGAGCTGCGCGGCGAGCCTGGGCATCTCCTCCATTGGCGTCGGCAGATGAGCCAAGGTCAGACGCGGAAGATTTCGCAACGATGCGAGGGGATCGATCAACATCCGTCTCCTGCGCGCCGCGGCGCCTGCCGCATTGCGCCGTCTGATTGGGTCGAACTCACGAGGTGGCGGTGATTTCGCGGTCACCGGCATGACACCGGCGCAACGCGGCGGCGTAGCGCGGCATGACTGAGGGCATCATCGTTTCTCCTTCGGCGGGACGGTCCACGCCGAAGACGTAGCGGGGAAAGTTCAGCGGCTTCTGGATGGCCCAGATTTTATCATGATCCCCTGGCGGCAAAATGACAGCTGGGTCGCCAACGGCGATCCAGTTTAGCGGGACCATCGACGCCTCGGGCAGCCTCGTCTTTAGATGGACAATTCCATTGATCCGTACCTCCGATTTGCGACCGATAACGGCGCCGTTAAAGACCGTGCATCCGGTCGCGATGAATACTTCGTCCTCAATCGTGCACCCCGTCAGATAAGCGCGAGGTCCAACAAGCACCCTATCCCCGAGGGTGAGTTTCGAATGCTTTACACCCCGCAGGACCGCTGTATCCATGATCACGCAGCTCGCGCCTATCTCGATTGGACCGCTCTCGGCGACGATGACCGCGCCGAACCCAATTGATGTGTTCGGCCCCACGGAGACGTCGCCACAAACCGTCGCAGTTGGCGCGATGCGCGCCGTGGGGTCTATTCTCGGGCGCAAGCCCTCATGCTCTAATATCGCCACGCGGCTTCTCCTGGAACTCACCTTCGAGCGCTGTCGCCCGCGCGCCAACCGGGCATGCGGGTCCGTCACAGATGTCATGGGCGCAAAAGCGGCAAATCCGGCGGGCTGCAGCACGACCGTCGGTTACGGCCGACAGCAGGAGATCCATCGACACTTCGAAGGATCGCGCTTGCTCCGCGTCGTGTGCGCGGAGCAGCTTGGCCACGCCCGCCAGACGCGCGCGCTGGAGGCGCCCGGCTTCGCCGCGGCCGGCCGCGGTCAACTCGATCGCCACGCTACGCGCTTGCTTGCCGCGACGCTTGGCGAGCCGCTGGCTGATCAGGCCGCCCACGACCCGCACCATGGTCGGTTGTGAGACGCCCAAGATTCTGGCCAATTCCGTCGCGGTCAGCGGTCCCCAATAGCGAAGCGTCTGCAACGCCGCCGCCGCTGAACGAGAGCGCAGCGCGCCGGCGTCCATTCGATCGTCGATAGCGATCGATAAAGCGGCAAGCTTATTAGCGAGCAATTCATGCATAGCCTATGCATAGGTGAAAACGATGAGAATTGCCAGCGGGAATAGGGAGATACGCCGTCTCCTAAATCCCCCGTCAGGTTGAGGACCAAAGAGTCGGCTTCAACGTCCGTTGGTATAGCCCTCCGCCTCCGGATCGACCGTCGGGGCCAGAATGCGCCCAAACAGCAAGCCGAAGATCAACATGACGCTCGCGCCGGCGGCCACCAGACCGGCGTGCAGCAGCCAGAACGCGACCGGACCCATCTTTTCCAACAGGCCGCCCAGATAGCCGACCATCATGTTGGCGACGAACAGGTGCAGATAGTAGACGCCGATCATCAGGCCCGCGATCGCCCGCGGCGCGGCGCGGGAGAACAGGGCCAGGCCCACCGGGAAGATGTTGGCGTAACCGATGTCGTTGGCGATGTGGAAGGCCAGGGCCCAGCCGAGGCCGACCTTGTGTCCGGTGGCCGCCTCCTGGGCGCTGGCCAGGGCCAGGAACAAAGGCGCGGTGGCGGCGATCAGGGCGCCGATCCAAAGCTTGGTGATCTCGTCCGGCTCGCGCCGCTTGGTCCCCCACCAGCGCCAGAAGGCCACCGACGCCATGATCGTGCCGGTGGAGATGAAGGCGTCGAAGGAGATCAGCCAGGTCACCGGCAGGGACTGGCCAAAGAACATCAGATTGTAGTGGGCGTCGCCCCAGACCAGATAGGCGTTGAAGATCTCCTGATTGCCCAGGGCCGACAGCGCCATCACCGGCAGCAGGGCCACCAGCACCAGGACGGTCTTGCCCTCGCCGCGCACGAGCTTGGGCCGCGGCGCGTGGCTCTCGCGCGGCCTTCGCGTATCCGCCGGCAGAAAGCGCCTGCCGGACAGGTAGACGGCCAGCCCGATCAGCATGCCGACGCCCGCCGCGCCGAACCCCCAGTGCCAGGCCACCTTCTGGCCCAGCGTGCCGCAGACCAGGGGCGCGATGATCACCGCGATATTGATGCCCAGCAGGTAGATCTGAAACGCGTCCGCGCGGCGCAGATCGCCCGGGGCATAGAGCTCGCCCACCTGGCTGGCGATGTTGCCCTTGAAGCAGCCGACGCCGACCAGAAGGCAGGTCAGGGCGACCAGGAAAGACTGCTCGAAGGCCATCAGGAAGTGGCCCAGCGCCATCAGGCTCGCGCCGATCGTGACCGTCACGGTGCGCCCCAGCAGGCGGTCGGCGATGAACCCGCCCGCGAGAGGCGTCAGATAGACGCCGCCGGCGTAGAAGCCGAAGATCACCGAGGCCAGGGCCGCCGGCGACAGGTGGCCGTAAGCGTGCTCGATGGTGGCGCGAAAGGCCGCGAACCCCGCCACATGTTCGACGTGGCCGGGCAGGAACAGCTGCTGGCCCATATAGAGCACCAGCAGCGCCTGCATGCCGTAATAGGAAAACCGCTCCCACGCCTCGGCGAAAGACAGATAGGCCAGGCCCAGCGGATGGCCGAAGAACCGCCGGTCCAGCGGCGTGTCCGCGTCCAGGGCCAGAGTTTGCGCCGTCATGCCGCCTCCCTCGAAACGGCGCGCACCATCGCGTCTCGCGGCGGTCAGTGCAATCGGGTGTTTTTGATCACAACAGCGCCCGCAAGCTTATGCTGGCCTCGATAGACCGCCCGCCCCGCTCGACGGTGATCGGTACGGCGGCGGCGTCCTCGGCGGATAGCGCGGCGCGGAGTTGGTTCAAGGTCCAGGCGTCCGCCGCCCGACCGGCGAGAGTCCGCACGATGTCGCCCACCGCTAAGCCAGCCTCGGCGGCGGGAGAGCCTGGCGCGACCCAATGGACGGTGAAGCGGTGCGGGTCCTTCGGGTCCTGCGTGATGAACGCGCCGCTGCGGTCGAACCGATCCGGCGGCGCGAGCGGGCTCGGTTCGAGGATGATCTCGCGCCGGGCATAATCGAAGGTGACACGGTAGCGTTGCAGGAACCGGGCGCCCAGCAGACCATCATAACCGCCGCCGCGCAGGGTTCCGTTCACGGAGAGGCCGGCGATCAGGTTGGCGGCCGACAGTGGGCCGATCTCCAGCCTTGGCAGACGGGTGAAGGCGTAGCGCGTTTCCCCGCCCACCCCGGCGTCCAGCGGCTCGATGATCGACGGCGAAAGCTTAGCCAGTTTCGGATGGGCCGCGACGAACGGCTCGGTGACCAGCAGATCAGCCTGCGCGCCCACGTCCACCAGCAGGCGCAGCTTCAATCTGGTCCCGTCGGCCAGGGTGATGACGCCGGTGACCATCGGAATATTGCTGACGAACTTGAACGGCAGCCGAACGCCGTCGCCGCGATAGACGAAGGATTTGGGATCGCGCAACTCCAGCCGACGCTGGCCGAAATCCACCGCCACGATGTGCTCGTGGAAGAATTGGGCGCCGATCAGGCCGCCGATATGACGGCCGCTGTAGGGGAAGAGCGTGGCGTCGAGCGGGGCCACGATCGCCGAGTCGATCCGCAAGGGCGTGCGGCCGACATAGAGGGTCACGGCGTCCGTCGCGCCGACGGCGAGACTGCCGCGTCCCGCGCCACGCACGTCTTCGTCAGCGACGATCCGAACGCCGGCCTCGGCGCTGACCGTGGTGTCGATCAGGCTGTCGCCAGCGCCGGTGTCGAGGACGAACAGGCCGAGTGGTCCGTTCGCCGACGATACGGGCACATAAATCCGAGGCTCGTCATAGACGAACGGGATCGTCGCTTGACCGCTGGACGCCGAAGGCTGCGCCGCGCCCGCGTGCAGCGCCGCTGGGACGATCAGTGCGCGAATGATCCGGTCCTTGAAAGTCATGGCCGTTCCAAGACCGCCTCGTCGATCATCAGGCGACAAGACCGGTGGCGCCCGCCTTGCGATTGAGCCAAAATGTCGCGGGCTTCAACCTGGAAGGCGGCGGCGAGTCGGGCGCGGCTGCGGAGGGGCGGCGTAGATGGCGTCTGGCGGGTTCGGCCGCGTGGGGGTTGGAGCGCGTATCCTGGCGGTGGTGGTCGCGTCGGTCCTGGCCGCCGGCGCCCTTGCGCAGCCCGCTTGGGCCGCGACGGCCGCCTCCAAACGCATCGCCCTGGTGATCGGCGTCTCGCACTATGAGAGCGTCAACGCCCTGCCCAATACCCTGCCCGACGCCCAGATGATCGGCGACACGCTGAAGAAGCTCGGCTTCACCGTGCGCATGCTGGTCGATCCGACGCGCAAGGACCTGGTGGGCGCGGTAGATGCGTTTCAGCAGGACTCCAAAGGATCCGAGGCGGCGGTGGTCTATTTCGCTGGCCACGGGGTCGAGATCGCCGGGGTCAACTACCTGTTCCCCAAAGACGCCAGCAACGCCTCGTTCGACCAGATGATCGCCAGCGGCTTGGAGACCGCGCGGGTGCGCGCCGCCGTGCTGCCGGCCAGCCGGGTGCGGCTGGTGATCCTGGATGCCTGCCGCGACACCGCCGGCGCCCAGCTCAGCGACCTGAAGGGCGGTCTGGCGCGGGAGACCGGCGGCTCGACGACGGAGGTGGTGACGCTGATGGCCGCCGCGCCCGGCCAGACCGCCCTGGACGGGGCCGACGGCCACAGTCCCTTCGCCCGCGCCCTAGCCGAGGCCCTGGGGCGGCCCAAACTGACCATCGGCGAGCTGCCCCGCTTCGTGCAGAGCGAGGTTTTGACAGCCACCAAAGGGCGGCAATCGCCGGACCTGCAGGGCATCTGGGTCGACATCTATTGGGGTTTCGATCCGCGCGCGCAAAAGGGCGCGGCGGCGGACGAGAGCGCGCTGGACCGTTCCAAGCGCGAGCAGGCCTTCTGGCAATCGATCCGCAATTCCAGCGACCCGGCGGACTTCCAGGCCTATCTGGACGCCACCGAACGGGGCGACTTCAGCGGACTCTACAAACCGATCGCCCTCAATCGGATGGAGAGCGCCCAGCGCGGCCTGAAGGCGTCGGCCGCCGGCGACTCCACGGCGTCGGCCGACGCGGTCCGCCAGGCGCGCGAAGCGTTCGGCAAGGGGGACTATGCCGGCGCCATCCACGCCTGGACCTTGGCGGCGAACGCCGGCAACGCCGCGGCTATGTACAATCTGGGCGTCATGTCCTTCACCGGCCGAGGAACGGCGAAGGACCAGGCCGCCGCCGCCGGCTGGTTCGCCAAGGCCGGCGCGGCCGGCCACACCGGCGGCATGATCAACTATGGCCTTTGTCTGCTGAACGGCTACGGCGTCGCCAAGAACGAAGCCGAGGGGGTGAAGTGGCTGCGCAAAGCCGCCGACGCCGGCCTGCCATCGGCCATGGGCCTGGTCGGCCAGCTCTATCTGCAGGGCCAGGGCGTCAAGCGCGATCCGAAACAGGCAGCCGGCTGGCTGCAGCGCGCGACCGACGCCGGCGATGGCCCGTCCATGGTCGATCTGGCCGATCTCCACGACCAGGGCCTGGGCGTGGTCCAGGACAAACGCCGCGCCGCCGAGCTCTACCAGCAGGCCGCCAACGCCGGCGAGAGCGCGGGCATGGTGCGTCTGGGCTACGCCTACGAGGATGGGCAAGGCGTGGCCAAGGATCCAGTCCAGGCCGCCACCTGGTATCAGCGTGCGGCGGAGGCCGGCGACGGCGAGGGCATGTCGGCCCTGGCGGTGATGTTCGAAAACGGGCGCGGCCTGGCGCAGGATTACGGGCGGGCGGCGGAATACTACCGGCTGGCGGCCAATCGCAACGATGCGCGAGGCCTTCTGGGCCTTGGATCGATGTATGCGCAAGGCGAGGGCGTGAACCAGGACGATCCGACGGCCGCCATGCTGTTCCAGCGCGCCAGCGACGCCGGCAGCGCCTCGGCCACGCGCAATCTGGGCATCATGTACGAAACCGGGCGGGGCGTGCCGCGCGACGTTTCCCGGGCGGGCGAGCTTTATCGCAAAGCCGTGGCCCAGGGCGACGCCAGCGCGGCCGACGAACTGGCGCGATTGAAGCAGCAATGAGCAAAAAGCGCATGACCTACCCGGGGAACTTGACGAGAGCGTCGCGTGGCGCGGGGCTCGCGCTGGCCTTGGCCGCGAGCGTGGCTGGCCCGATGTCGAGCACCGCCATGCCCGGCCTGCCCGGCTTCGGCGGCGGCAATGACAAGAACGACGCCTGCGCGGCGGAGCGGGCGCCGATCCTGGAGCGCAAGAAGCAATATGACGCCCTGCGCCGCTCCCAGATCGCCTCGGCCGTCGGCGAGGGATTAAAAAAAGGCGCCGTCTTCTTCGCCGGCGCCATGTTGAACAAATATGGGATCGGCGGTGGAGGCGGGGGTGGGGGCTTTCCCGGCATCCCCGGCCTCGGCGGCGGCGGAACACCCGCCACAACCCCCGCCGCCGGCGTCGCCGGCTTCGGCGGCATGGGCGCCCTGCTCAGCGGGAACAGTCTGGCCGAGGCCTCGCGCCTGCAGATTCCCGGCGTGACCCTGTCGCCCACCGGCGGCGCCCTGGCCGGCGGGGTCGGCGGCGACACCCGCGCCATCGCTGCCGTCGCCGTGGTGGTGGCCATCGCCGGCACGGTCGAAGCCTATGTCCAGCTCAAGGCCGCCGCGGCCAACGGCGACCGCTATCGCCTGGCCCAGTCGATCGACGACGACGCCGGCTTGCAGGTGGGCGTCAGCCGCGCCATCGACGTCGAGGAAAAGGCCCTAGCCGACTGCCGCGCGCGTCAGGCCGCCGATCTGCGCACCCATCTGGCCAGCGCTAGCAATGATACTGACCGGCACGCCTTGGTCCGTCAGAGAACAGGACTGGAAGGCTCGCTCAAGCAGGATGTGGATCTGACCGGCGGAGTGGTCGGCCAGCAGGCGAGCTTGGCCAAGACCTTCACTCAGGGACGGGCCATGTCGGAGAGCCGCTCGGAGGCCGACGTGCTGGGCGGCCAGGCGCCGGCCTATGCGGACAAGGCTTCCACCACCGCGTTGCAGCTGCCGGCCGCGGCGGTCAATCCCAATACCGTGACGGCGGTCTCGAACAAGGCGACCCCTGCCGCCGCGCCGGCTCCCAGCTACACCACCAACCGCGCCGCGACCGTGCGCGCGGGACCGGGCGCCAAGGCCAAGGCGCTGAAGACCTTGCCGGCCGGGACGAAGGTGCAGGCGGTCAAGGACCCGGCGGGCGCCGATTGGGTCACGCTGGATCTGGGCGCCGGCTCCCAGGGCTATGTCCGCGCCGCCGACCTGACGCGGGTCAAGGGCCCGCAACTGGCCGCGCCGAACAATATCCGCGAACACAACAAAGAGGTCCTGGCCGCCCGCGCGGATGGCCCCGACCGGCTGAAGACCCTGCTGACCGATGTGCAGGCGCGGCGCGGAGGACGTCAGCTTCTGGCGGACAATGAACCCTCGCGCCGCACAGCCGGCAGGGGGTAGGGCGTGCGGCCTGATAAGGGTCTAGTTCAAACTCCGCGCTTCCACGCGCCTGTTGCGAGGATCGAGGGGGGCGTTCGGTAGGGCCAGGTCATCGGAGCCGTATCCCTTGGCCTCCAGTCGTGACGGGTCGACGCCGTTGGCGACCAGATAGTTCCGCACCGACTCGGCCCGGGCCTGGGACAGCGCCTGATTGTGCGGCGCCGATCCGCTGGCGTCGGTGTGGCCGGCGATCTCGAACCGGCGCCGCGACAACGACGGCAACGACAGCGCGGACGCGAAGCTTTTCGCCTCGGCCCTGCCTTGAGGCGTCATGTCCGCCGACCCGCTGCGGAAGGTGATCCGAAGATCGCCCAGCGTTGACAGCGACGCGGCGGTCACTTGAGCCGGTCTGGCCGATGGCGCGGCGGCCGTGGGGCGTGTCCGGCGCGGCGCGGGCGCGGCGCCTCCGGTGGATCGGGCGCCCAGATTGAACCCGCGCGTGGTTTCGGCCGGCGCCGCGCAAAGCCCATCCTGATCGCGATCCTGGCCGTTGTCGCAGGGTGCCGCCTGGATCGCCCTGGCGAAGTCTTCGGGGGTGCGCTGCGGCGTCGGCTCCTGGGCGAGGGCGACCCCGCCGGAGCAGGCCAATCCGAAAAGCAATATCGAAACCGTGGCGCGCATGGACAACTCCGCCTCTGGGTCGGACGACAGGACAGTCTACGCCAATTCGCGGGTTGCGGATCGAATTTTGGGCGATCCGCAAGGTCCGCGAGGGTTCGTCGTCGATCTAGGCGAAAGACTCCGTCATCGCCGAATAGACCAGGGTGCGCAGATCGCGCCGGAGGGTGAGGCGGGCGTCGCTGCCCATGACCTGGGTCATGAAGACCACCGCCAGCTCCTCCTTCGGATCGATCCAGAACGCCGTCGAGGCCGCCCCGCCCCAGAAATATTCTCCGAGCGTTCCGGGCAGGCGGGTCTTGGCCACATTGATATTCACCCCGCAGCCGATCGAAAAGCCGATGCCGAAATAGCCGCCCTCGCTGAAGGCGCCGGGGGGGGCCATCTGCGCCAGCTCCCCGCCGTCCGGCAGGTGGTTCAGGCTGAACAGTTCGACCGTCTTGGGGCTGAGGATCTGCACTCCGTCCAGCGTTCCGCCGTGCAGCATCATGCGGCAGAACCGCATATAGTCGTGAGCGGTCGAGACCAGGCCCCCGCCGCCGGACTCCAGCGTCGGGGGCGCGGCGTAGGTGCTCTTTTGGCCGTCGTCCTGGACCTTCAGCCCGCCGCCCTGCTCGGGCTGGTAGCAGGTGGTGAAGCGGCTCAGTTTCTCGGGCGGGCAGTAAAAGGCCGTGTCGGTCATGCCCAGCGGCTCGAACAGCCGGGTGCGCAGGAAATCGCCGAAGCTCATGCCCGACAGCTTCTGGACCAGATAGCCCATCACATCGATCGAGACCGAGTAGTTCCAGGCGGTTCCCGGCGAGAACTCCAGCGGCAGCTCGGCCAGCTGCTCAATGAACCCATCCAGGCCTCCCGGCGTCTGGAAGTCGTTGATCTTGGCCTTGCGGTAGGCGGCGTCGACGCTGGTACGCATCATGAAGCCGTAGGTCAGGCCCGAGGTGTGGGTGACTAGATCGACCACTTTCATCCGCCGCTCGGGCCGGGTGATCATGAAACTGGGCGGCGCGCTAGCCAGCAGAGTGGGAACGCCGCTGGCGTAGACGCCGAGGTTTTTCCAGGACGGAATATGGGTGTGGACGTCGTCGTCCAGGCCCAGCAGGCCCTCCTCGACGAGCATCATCAGCGCGACGGAGGTGATCGGCTTGGTCATCGAATAGATGCGGAAGATCGCGTCCTCACGCATCGGCTTGTCCCGCTCCAGGTCCATGTGGCCGGAAAGGCCGGTATGGACCAGCTCGCCCTTGCGATAGACCTGGGTCAAAAGGCCGGGCAGGTCGCCGCCGTCGACATAGCGGGCCTTCATGACCTGATCCAGCTTTGCCAGCCTCGCCGACGACAGGCCGACCGCTTCGGGTTTCACCATCTGATTTCCTCCTGGGATTTTGAATGGACCCTAGCGAACGGCGCTGGCCCTGGCGAGCGAGTCTCCGTGGCTTCCGATCGGTCGCCTACCCGTGCAGCGGCTTGGCCGGCGGAACGATCGCCATTTCGAGGGCAAGGTGCGCCGCATCCGGCGGCGGCGCGTGGGCGATGGCGCGGCGCCGGTCCAGCTCCTGGCGGGTCAGCGCGTGCTTAGCGCGGGTGATCCGGTACTGGGCCCCGAACAACAGGGGAAGGACCAGCAACAGGGGCACCAGCACCCCCGCCACGAGCCCCAGCCGGGTGACGATGTGCGGGTCGAGGCTGTGCGGGTCGACCCGCGCCGGCCAATGCACCGCCTGCTGGAGCAAAAAGCCGGCGATGATCGCGCCCACGCCCGCGGTGGCCTTGCCGGAAAAGGCCAGCGCCGCCGCGAACACCCCCTCCTGGCGCTGGCCGGAGATCAGTTCCTGGACGTCGATCGTGTCCGCCAGCATGGAGACGAACATGACGCCGAGCACCGTGCTCAGATAGGTCCGCAGGATCTCGTTGCCGACCAGGATGGTCAGCAGGATCGGCGCGCCGTTGGCCGGCAGGCCATGGACCAGGCGCAGCCCGATGACCGCCATGCCGTCGATCGCCAGTAACGCGAAACTGCCCATCAGCACGGGTTTCTTGTCGAACAGGCGCTCGATGAAACCCATCGTCGCGAAGGCCGCGAAGGCGCCGACGATCGAGATGCTGAACCACTGCAGCTGTTCGGGCGCCAACCCCCAGAAATAGGTCTGCACATAGAGGCCAAGGGTGTCGGTGGTCCCGCTGATCCCCGCGAACAGCAGGGCGCCGCAAAACAGCATCAAGAAATCGCGGTTGACGAAGGTGCTGGAGACGTCCCTCCAGACCCGCAGCAGGCTGAACCTCGGCGTCCTGTTCACCGGCTGCAACAGGTAGGGGATTTCGCGCCGGGTCAGGTGCGTGGTGACGAACACCGCGCCCGCGACGGCAAGAGCCGCGACCACGGCGAATTGCCCATAGGCGTGAGGGTTGAGCTGGCCGGGATTGTAGGCCGGCGTGCTGGCGAAAATGAACCGCCAGGTCGCGACGGTGAAGGCCAGCGTACCCGACCAGCCCACGGCGTAGCGCCAGGTGACGATGGTGGTCCGCTCGGCGTAGTCGTCGGAGAACTCGGCGTAGAGCGCCGTCCAGGGCACGACGAACAGGCTCATCGAGACGTGGGTGAACACCACCGTCACGAACAGCCAGGCCAGCAGCACGTCCTCGCTCAGCCCGTGCGGCGGCGAGAAGACCAGAAAGAGACCCAGGCCGATGGGGACGGCCGACAGGTACATCAAAAGATGCCGCCGGCCGAGCCGGGTCTTCAACCCATCGGAAAACGAGCCGATCAGCGGGTCGAAAACGGCGTCGATGATCAAGGCGACGGCGATGGCCACCGACGCCTTGAAGGCGTTCAAGCCGAGGACCTGGTTGTAATAGAACAGCAAAAAGGTGCTGAACGCGAAGTTCTTCAGGGCTTCCGGCAGGGCCCCCACCGCCTGGAACAACTTGGTGGACAGGCTCACCTTGCCGATGCGGACGCTTGCTCGCTCGTACAGGCCGTTCGAGGGGTCCGACATGCGCTCCCTATCGTCTTGCCGCCCGCCTCGGCGAGGCGGCCGGGCCGAGCGTCCATTGCGCCCAGCGATCATGGCCATTTCAGGGACCGAGGGCCAGTTACGGAATGGTCACCCTCGGCGGACCGCTGATCCCAGGCGAGGGGTCTGGCGCCGCCCCCGCCATGCGCTAACATTGAGGGTGGTTTCTCCAATCAACGAGGCCGGATCGCCATGGAAATCCGCGAACTGGTGGATGTCGCCATCGACGAAGACCCCAAGGCGCCGTGCCTTTGGGTGCCGTCGGAACATTGGGAAACCTTCTGCCAGGCCGTCGGACGCACGCCGAATATCATCGGCGCGGTGATCTATCGCAACAAGACGGTCCGCGAGGGCGAGCCGTTTTCGGACATCACCACGCGCCGGCCGGACTGACGGGTCGGCGAACAATCGCCTTGACCTGACGCCGCGCCAGCGTGCGACTGGAGGCGAGGCCGCGAACAACCAAGACGGTTCGGATGGAGGAAACCATGACGCTCGACGACGTGATGTTCAAACCCGGCCTGATGAGCGGCCAGCGGATCCTGATCACCGGCGGGGGAACGGGCCTGGGCAAGGTGATGGCCGAGGCGTTCCTCATGCTGGGCGCGAAGGTCTATATCTGCGGGCGGCGCGGCGGGGTGCTGGAAGAGACCGCGAGCGAGCTGACCAAGGCCCACGGCGGCAAGGTTGTCCCGGTCGCCTGCGACATCCGCGTGCCCGAGGCGATCGGCGAGATGCTGGACAAGATCTGGTCCGACGGCGGCGCGCTGACCGGCCTGGTCAACAACGCCGCCGGCAACTTCATCAGCCGCACCGAGGACCTGTCGCCGCGCGGCTTCGACGCCATCTCCAACATCGTCTTCCGCGGCTCGTTCTTCGTGACGCTGGATTGCGGCAAGCGCTGGATCGCCGAGGGCAAGACCGGCTCGGTGGTCTCGATCCTAACCACCTGGGTGTGGACCGGCGGGCCGTTTACAGTGCCCTCGGCCATGTCCAAGGCGGGCCTAAACATCATGACCCAATCGCTAGCGGTGGAATGGGGTCCCAAGGGCATCCGCTTCAACGCCATCGCGCCGGGTCCGTTTCCCACCGAAGGCGCCTGGGCCAGGCTCAATCCCGGCGACACGCGGGGCAGCTCCAGTCAGTCGTCCAATCCGATGGGCCGGGTGGGCAAGATGCCGGAGCTGGCCAACCTGGCGATCTTCCTGCTGGCCCCAGGCTCGGAATACGTCAACGGCCAGACCATCGCCATCGACGGCGCTTCGCACCAGGCGGGCGGCGGCGGGTTCTCGGCCCTGCGAGGCTGGACCGACGAACAGTGGGAGGCCGCCCGAACAGCGATCCGCGGCGCGAACGAACAGGATCGGGCCAAGCGGACCGTGTGAGCGCCGACGTCTAGTTCTAACCCGCGTGGGCTTCCCGCAGCTTGGCGACGTCGATCTTGCTCATTTGGAGCATGGCTTGCATGACCCTTTGCGATTTTTCCCGATCGGGGTCGGCAAGCAATTCCGGCAACGCCTTCGGTACGATTTGCCAGGAAACGCCGAACTTGTCCTTCAGCCAGGCGCACCGGCCGGGCTGGCCGTCCTCACACAGCTTGTCCCAAAGCGCGTCAACCTCGGCCTGATCTTCACAGCACACCGAAAAGGAAACCGCCTCGGTGAATTTATAGGTCGGCCCGCCGTTCAGGGCGATGAACGGCTGGCCGTCGACTTCGAAGGCGATGGTCATGACGCCCTTGGGGCCGCGCGAGACCTGTCCGACCTTGGAGTTCTTGAACAGGGAGACATAGAAGTGGGCGGCCTCTTCGGCCTGGTCGTCGAACCATAAAAACGGGGTGATCTTGTGCATTTCGCGGGTCCTTGCGGTCTTGCCTCAACATGCTCGCCCGAAGGACGATAGGATGGGTCGTTTCCCGACAACATCGACGCGTTTTCTTCGTTCCAACCCGCACCCGAGGTCCGCGCCTTGAGACACATCATCATGGGGATCGCCGGCTGCGCGGTCCTTGGGCTGTCCTTTCCAGCGCCGGCGGCGGCCTATGATCCCAGGGAGAAGTCCCTGTCCGAACTCGAGGCGGACCTGCTCGCCGGGCGGACCACCTCGGTTGAGCTGGTGAGGATCTACCAGGCGCGGATCGCGCGATTGAACCCGCGGCTGCACGCGGTGATCGCTCTCAATCCGGACGCCCTGGCCATCGCCGCAAAGGCGGACGCGGCGCGGGCGGCCGGGCAGCCTCAGGGCCCGCTCGCCGGCCTTCCCATACTGGTCAAGGACAATATCGAAACCGCCGACAACATGGCGACCACGGCGGGCTCGCTGGCGCTGAAGGACAATCTCACCGGCCGTGACTCGGCGGTGGCGGCGCGTCTGCGCGCGGCGGGCGCAATCATCCTGGGCAAGACCAACCTGTCCGAATGGGCCAATATCCGCTCCAGCCATTCGATCAGCGGCTGGAGCGCGATCGGCGGCCAGGCGCGCAATCCCTATGCCTTGGACCGCTCGCCTTGCGGCTCCAGCGCCGGCTCGGCGGTGGCGGCGGCGGCCAGCCTGGCCGGAGCGGCGATCGGCACCGAAACCGACGGCTCGGTCACCTGCCCGGCGGCGGTCAACGGCTTGGTGGGTCTGAAGCCGACCGTCGGCCTGGTCTCGCGCGCCAACATCGTGCCGATCAGCGCCAGCCAGGACACCGCCGGTCCGATGACCCGCGACGTGCGCGATGCCGCCCTGCTGCTAGGCGTCATCGCCGGCTCCGACCCGGCCGATCCGGCGACCGCGCCCGCCGACGATCACAGGGCGGACTACCTGGCGGGTCTGAAGCCAGACGCGCTGAAGGGGGTGCGGATTGGCGTCGCGCGGTTCGCGGCCGGATTCCACCCGGAGACCGACCAAGTGTTCGACCAGGCCCTGGCCACGCTCGCCGCCGCCGGCGCGACGCTGGTCGAGATCGACAAGTCGTCGGTTGGCCCGGACGTCTCCAAGCTTGAGCGGGTGGTGCTGATGACCGAGCTCAAGGCCGGCCTCAACGCCTATCTGGCGACGACGGAGCCGCAGCGCGTTCCCAGCCGGACGCTGGCCGACCTGATCGCCTTCAACAAGGCTCACGCCGCCGAGGAGATGCCGCTGTTCGGCCAGGAGGCGTTTGAGTTGGCGCAGCAATCCAAGGGGTTGGACGACCCGGTCTATCTCGCCGCCAAGGCCGACGCCCACCGCCTCGCCGGGCCCGAGGGGATCGACGCGATGCTGGCGGCCAACAATGTCTCGGTCCTGATCGCGCCGACCCTGGCGCCGGCCTGGCTGATCGATCCGGTGCTGAAGGACCGGTTCGTCGGGGGCGGGGCGGGCGGCGCCGCCGCCGTCGCCGGCTATCCGCACCTGACCGTACCCATGGGCCAGGTGGCCGGCCTGCCGGTGGGACTGTCCTTCGTCGGTCCGGCCTGGAGCGAGGCCGCGCTCCTGGCCTATGGTTACGCTTTCGAACAGGCCGCGCACGCCAGAACGCCGCCGCCGGAGGTCCCGTGAGACTTAAGCCCGCTTTCCTCGCCTCGGCCCCGCAGCGACCCTTGAAGGCGAACCCGTGAGCGTGGCGCAGGCCGCCGCGCCGGCGCAATCCGCCGGCGTGATGCGCCGGGTGATCGTCGCCAGCCTGATCGGCACCACGATCGAATGGTATGACTTCTTCCTCTACGGCACGGCCGCGGCGCTGGTCTTCAACAAGCTGTTCTTCCCCAAGTCCGATCCGCTGACCGGCGCCATGCTGGCCTTCGCGACCTATGCGCTAGGCTTCGTCGCCAGGCCCATCGGCGGCCTGGTGTTCGGCCACTTCGGTGATCGGATCGGCCGCAAGCGCCTTCTGATGTTCAGCCTGGTCCTGATGGGCGTTTCCAGCACCCTGATCGGCGTTCTGCCGACCTACGCTCAGGTGGGCGCCGCCGCGCCGCTGCTGCTGACCGCGCTGCGCCTGGTTCAGGGCTTCGCCGTTGGCGGCGAGTGGGGCGGAGCGGTGCTGATGGCTGGCGAGTTCGGAGACGCTCGCCGGCGCGGAACCTGGGCCGGCTGGCCGCAGGTGGGCGTGCCGGCCGGCAATCTGCTGGCGGCCGGCGTGCTGGCGATCATGGCGTCAGTCCAGAGCAACCACGACTTCCTTGCGTGGGGCTGGCGCGTCCCGTTCCTGCTGTCGGCGGTCCTGGTGGCGATCGGCTGGTGGGTGCGCTCGCGGCTCGACGAGAGCCCGGTGTTCGAGGCCGCTGTGATCAAGGCCGCCAAAAAGGAGGCCGCGCCCATCCTGCAGGCGATCCGCGAGCGGCCCGGCGGCATCGCCATCGGCGCGGGCCTGCGCATGGGCGAGAACATCTCGTACTACATCATCACCGCGGTTTCGATCACCTACGCCACCGAAGTCGCCCACATCAGCCGGGCCGCCGCGCTGAACGCCCTGCTGGCGGGCGCGGCCGCCGAGTGCGTGGCCATGCCGCTGTTCTCGGCCCTGTCCGACCGCATCGGCCGGCGCTGGATCTACGCCATCGGCGCCGGCGGCATGGGCATTTGGGCCTTCGCCTTTTTCAAGTTGTTGGACATCGGCATGACCGTTCCGGTCATGGCCGCCATCGTGATCGGTCTGGTGCTGCACGGCGCCATGTACGGCCCGCAGGCGGCGTTCATCTCGGAGCTTTTCCCCACCCGCTATCGATATTCCGGCGCCTCGATCGCCTATCAGCTGACCTCGGTGTTCGCCGGCTCGCTGGCGCCGATCATCGCGCTGTGGCTGCTGCACAAGACCGGGTCCACCACGCCGATCTCGATCTACGTGGCCATAGCCTGCGCGATCAGCGTGTTCGCGGCGCTGAGGGCGCGCGAGACCAAGGGACACAGCTACGCCGAGATCGACGCGCGGTCGTAAACACGCCGGCGAGCGCTCGCGCCCAGCTTGACAGCCTTCGCCCAGCAGCGCCCATTTCGTTGCAGGACGAAGGCTCGCGCCATCCGGATGCGGCGCAGAGTCGATGTGTTAGCGACCAAAGCATCCGTTCAGGCGGGAGACGGTCATGACGAAGACGGACGCTTCGGGAACCACGCGGGCGATCGCCTTGGTCGGGCCCCCTGGGTCGGGCAAGACATCGCTGCTGGAAGCGATGCTGTTCGCCAGCGAGACGATCAGCCGGCAGGGAGATGTGGCGGCCGGAACCAGCGTCGGCGACAGCTCGCCGGAAGCCCGGCAAAGAGGCCAGAGCGTCGAGCCCAACCTGGCCAGCTTCGAATTCCTGGGCGACCGGTTCGCGGTGGTGGACTGCCCTGGATCCAGCGAATACGGCGGCGCCGAGGATCTGGCGCTGCCCGCCGTCGACCAGGCGATCGTGGTGGTTGACCCGACGCCTGACAAGGCCATGCTGGCCCAGCCCATCCTGCGCGCCCTGGAGCAGCAGGGACTGCCGCACGCGCTGTTCGTCAACAAGATCGATCAGGCGCGCGGGGGGCTGGACGCTTTGATCAAGGCGTTGGAGGCGGTCGCCACGACCCCTCTTGTGGTGCGCCAGCTGCCGATGTTCGACGGCGAGAAGGCGACCGGCTTTATCGATCTGGCGCTGGAGCGGGCCTTCGTCTACCGGCCGGGTTATGCGTCGTCGCGGATCGACATGCCCAGCGAGATCGTCCCGGCGGAAGCCGACGCTCGCTTCCACATGCTCGAACAGCTGGCCGAGTACGACGACGTCCTTTTGGAACAGCTGTGCAGCGACATAACGCCCAGTCAGGACGTGGTCTTCGCCGACCTGATCCGCGAGATGCGCGAGGGCAAGATCACGCCCGTCTTCTTCGGCTCCGCCCAGAGCGGGTTCGGCATTCGAAGGTTGCTCAAGGCGTTGCGGCACGAGACGCCGCGCTTCGAGGCCGCGGCGGAGCGGTTGGGCCTGGATGGACCGTCCGCCTACGTCTTCAAGGTCTCGCACGCCGGCCAGATGGGCAAGGTCGCCTATGCGCGCGTGTTGGGCGGCGGCCTGCAGGACGGGGCCGAACTCACCCTTCCCAGCGGCGCGCGCAGCCGGGCGGGCGGACTGCTGACCGTAACGGGCGGCGCCACGCGCAAGGTGGCGGCCTGCCAGGCCGGCGACATCGTCGCGATCGCCAAGATCGACGCGGCTCTGGCCGGGCAGATCCTGTCCGCCGACGGCCGGGCGCGCACGCCGCCCCCGCCCGCGAGCCGGCCAGCGCTCTACGCCATGGCCATCGAGGCGAAGGACCGCAAGGACGACGTGCGCCTGTCAGCCGCCCTGACCAAACTGTTGGAGGAGGACACTGTGCTGGCCGTGCGCCGCGACCCCTCGACCCAGCAGACCCTGCTCGAGGGCCAGGGCGAGGGTCATCTGCAGCTGACCCTTGACCGGCTGCGCCGGCGCTACGGGCTGGAGGTCTCCTCAAGTCGCCCGGAGACCGCCTACCGCGAATCGATCCGCAAATCGGTCACCCAGCGCGGCCGGCACAAGAAGCAGTCGGGCGGCCACGGCCAGTTCGGCGACGTGGTGGTCGAGATCAAGCCCGGCCCGCGCGGTTCGGGCTTCAGCTTCAGCCAGAAGATCACCGGCGGCGCGGTGCCCAAGCAGTGGATCCCGGCCGTCGAACAAGGCCTTAGGGATGGGGCGGAGCGCGGGCCGCTGGGCTTTCCGGTGATCGATCTGGAGACGGTCCTGATCGACGGCTCCTATCACAGCGTCGACAGTTCGGAACTGGCGTTCCGGATGGCCGGGCGCATCGCGATGAACGAGGGCCTGCGCGGTTGCGCGTCCTATCTGTTGGAGCCGATCCAGAAGCTGCTGATCACGGCCCCGTCCGTCAGCACGCCCAGGATCACCGCCGCGGTGTCCAGCCTGCGCGGCCAGATCCTGGCCTTCGCGCCCAAGGCCGGCTGGCCCGGCTGGGACGAGATCGAAGCCTATATGCCGGAGGTCTACGCCCGTGACTTCATCATCGAACTGCGTGGCCTGACCCACGGCCTGGGCGTGTTCGAAGCGCGTTTCGACCACATGTCCGAGCTCGGCGGACGCCTGGCGGAGGAGGTGGTCAAGAAACAGACGAAGGTGGCTTGAGATCAGCCCGCGCCGCCTTTTATGCCAGAACCCTGGTCAGGAACCGGCCGCCAAGCTGGAGGCCGGGAAGATCGATGCTGTGGCCGAGGCCAGGCGAGATGTGGCTCTCCACGTCAAAGCCGTTCCGGGTCAGGGCGGCTTTCGCCTGGTGCAGGGCCGAGACCGGGATCATCGGATCCGCGTCGCCGTGGACCAGCAGGATCGGCGGCCGGGTCGCCGCGGGCCCGGCCAGGCCGGCCTCGTCGGCCAGCATCCCGGAATAGCCAACGACGCCAGCCAGTACGTGGGGCCGATGCGGTCCGACCTGCAGGGCCATCATCGTGCCCTGGCTGAAGCCCACCAGGGCCAGCTGGGCCTCGGTCAGGCCGTGGCGGGCCAGTTCGGCGTCGATGAAGGCGTCCAGCACCGGCGCCGCCCGCGCTGCGCCCTCGGCCCGGGCGCTCGGGCTCACGCTCGTGAGCGCCCACCACTGATAGCCGCCCGGCGCGCCTGGACATGGCTCCGGCGCGTTGGGCGACACGAACGCCGTTGTCAGCAGAGCGTCGCGCCAATAGGGCGCCAGCGAGATTAGGTCCTCGCCGTTGGAGCCATAGCCATGCAGCAGGATGACCAGTGATCGCGCCGCCTCACCAGACGCGGGCGCCACCCTTGGTCCGTCGATCACCGTAGGCGCCAAGGCAGGTCTCCGTGTGAGGTTGCGGCGAGTCGCCGTTTGGGTTCAGCTGACAGGCAATGTGGTACACGCTCGCCCGATGACCAACCGTTTTGGCCCTGAACACCTGGAGGCTTGGCGCCGTGACGGCGGCGTGGTGATCGAGAATTTCTTCACCGCGGATGAGGTCGCGGCCGTCCGCGCGGATTTCGAGCAGGTGTTCGGCCGGACCGAGGGCGCCGCCGAGGCCCTGGTCAAGAAGAAGGACGGCGAGACCGGCCGGTTCAACGCCGCCCAATTCGCGACGTTCGAGGCGGTGCCGTTCGACTGTTCGCCGGCGCTCAACCTGATCGGCGTCCATCCGGCGCTGATCGCCTTCGCAAGGCGGGCCCTGGGCGCCGAGCAGGTGCACCTCTACCAGTGCCAGGCCTGGGCCAAGTTCACCGGCGACGCGGACTACGACCAACCCTTCCACTGCGACTATTCCAACCACACCTTGACCGCGCCGTCGGAGGACGCGCACCTGAACTCGGTGACCATCCTCTGTTATTTCAGCGAGGTGACCGAGGCGCACGGTCCGGCGCACTTTGTTACAAGGCCCGACAGCGCCAAGGTGGCTGGTCCGGAAGCCTCGCTGGACTTCGATCCGGAGGTGCAGCGACGGCTGCAGCTCGAACTGCGGCCCTATGAGCGCTCCAGCGCGGCGCCGGCGGGCAGCATCTTTCCCTATGGCATCGATGTCTATCATCGCGGCACGAACATGACCGCGCCGGGCGGCCATCGCTATGCGATCATGGCCTGCTACAAGGCGGCGGCCAACGACAGCATCGGCTACCACGCCTGGCCGTTTCATCATCAAAAGCCATGGCGGCGCATCTTCGATCACGCCACGCCCGAACAGCTGTCCTGTTTCGGCGTTCAGCCGCCGGGACATCCGTTCTGGACCGAGGTGACATTGCGGCGTGCGCAGGCGCGCTATCCGGGCTGGGATCTGACGCCCTATCGCGAGGCGATGGGGGCGTCAGGAACGGGCCGTTAGCTTCGGCTTCAGTCGGACGTTCTGACCGCCCAGATCGCAGCCTCGCGGTCGATGACCTGCCTGACGAATCTGGCGGACTGCGCCAGCGCGGCCGGGTCCTTCGCGGCGCGGCTCAGAACGATAGCGCCCTCAAGCGTGGACAACACGAAACCCGCCAAGGCCTTCGCCGCGTCGTCGGGCGCGCCGGCGGCGCGCAGGCCGGCCTCGATCTGCGCGAGCCAGACGCCGAACGCGTCCGTGCAGGCCTCACGCAACGCCTCGCTGGTGCTGGCGACATCCATGGTGACCGAGGTGACCGGACAGCCGTCGCGGTAGTCGCTCCGGGTCAGGGTTTTGATCTCGGCGAGAAATACCCTCTCGATGGCCTCGCCGGGGTTGGGATAGCGTTTGAAGGCGCCTTGCCAGCCGGCGCTATAGAACTCGCCGGCAAACCGCAGCACCTCGATTCCCAGCTGCTCCTTGCCCTCCGGAAAGAAGTGGTACAGCGAGCCCCATGGCGCGTCGGCCGTCTGGGTCAGCTGCTTGAGGCCGGTCCCGGCATAGCCTTGGGTGCGGAACAGCTGCTCGCCGGCGCGCAGCAGCCGCTCGCGGGTATCGGATAGGGCTCGCTCTTTCATGAACTCTTTGTAATATGATTTGGCCGCTATGGATAGATCGTTCACTCAAATTGGATTGCGTTTCTAGATAGATCAATCTAGTAAGGAACTGAACGCAAGCCGAAACCCCGGCAATCCTCAGGAGCGTGCATGCCCTCTCAACGCCGTGTCAGCGAATTCGTCGCCGCCGTCCGCGAGGGCCGGTATGTTGAGGCGATCGAGGGCTTTTACGCCGAGAATGCGTCGATGAAGGAGAATCTCGGCCCCGAGCGTCGCGGCCGCGACGCCCTGATCCAGTACGAAAAGGCGGTGTTGGGCGGGCTGAAAAGCATGGTCACTCGCAATGTCGGCGCTGTGCTGATCGATGGGGATCGCGTGGTGATCAACTGGCTATTCGAGATGACCGGCCACGACGGATCGGTGCGCCGCATGGACGAGCTGGCGCTGCAAACCTGGCGTGACGATCGGATCGTCGAGGAACAGTTCTACTACGACACCGGACAGCTGACGGTCACCTACTGACGCGGCCGGCGAGGCCGTCGAACAGCTGGATCGAAGTGACGCCAAGACCAATCCGCCGACTTCCAGGGAGGAACCGATGGGAGATATCAGCACCATTCATGGCGTCGCGGCGGCGCCCGCTCGCCCCACGCTCGGACCCGTCGCGCTCGGGATCGTCGTCGGCGGATCGATCGCCGGGATCGTAGACATATTCGCCGCCTCGGCGATCAATCGTCTGGGCCCCGGCGTCATTCTTCAGGCCATAGCCAGCGGGCTCTTGGGCAGGGCGTCGTTCCAGGGCGGCCAGCTGACGGTGGGCCTTGGCCTGGGGCTGCAGCTGGCCATGTCGCTGGTCATCGCTGCCATCTATGGCTTGGCCAGCACCCGCCTGACCGTGCTGGTCCGCCGACCGATCAGCTTCGGAGCGCTCTTTGGCGTCGGCGTCTTCATCGTCATGAGTTTCGTGGTCGTGCCGCTCTCTGCGGCAGTGCATCCGAAACACCCGCCGACCCTGCCGTTCATCGTACTCAATCTCGCCGCGATGATCGTGTTCGGGCTGATCGTGGCGGCGGCCCAGTCATGGGCGGCCAGACGGGCCTGAGCCGCCGCCGGTGATTTCCGCGGCGACCGCGATCAGGCGTTCGAAGTCGGCGGGGTGGACGGCGCCGATGCAGCCGATGCGGAAACTAGGCTCGCGGGTCAGTTTGCCGGGATAGATGACGAAGCCGTTCAGCGCCAAGGCGTCGTAGAAGCACTGGAAGTCGAAGGCCCGATCCGCCGTCGGCCGGAAGGTCGCGATGATCGGCGCCTGCAGCCGCCGGTCCAGGTAGAGGGGGAAGCCCAGCCGGGCGAAGCCGCCCGCCAACACGTCGAGGTTCGCCTGATAACGAGCTAGGCGCGCGGGCGGCCCGCCTTCCGCCTCCAGCAGGCGCAGCGCCTCGACCAGGGCCGCGACGACCTGAACCGGCGGAGTAAAGCGCCATTGGCCATTGGCTTCCAGGCCGCGCCACTGGTCGTGCAGGTCCAGGCTGAGCGACGGAGAGACGCCTTTCGCGGCGGCCAGGACCGTTTCTTCGACCAGGGCGAAGCCCAGGCCGGGAACGCCTTCCAGGCACTTGTTGCTGGAGGCGAGGACCGCGGCGACCGGCGTAGCCGCCAGATCGATCGGCAGGGCGCCGAAACTGGACATGGCGTCCAGGACCAGGCGCCGGCCGGCCCGCGCCGTGACCGCCGCGACCTCACGGAGCGGATTGAGCAGGCCGGACGTGGTCTCGCAATGCACCAGCGCCACCTGGGTGATCGCCGGATCGACCGCTAGCGCACGGGCGACCGCGTCAGGATCGACCGGGTGATCCTCGGCCCATTCGAGTGCTTCCGCCGGCCGGCCCAGACGCCGGGCGATCTCGACCATGCGCCGGCCATAGGCGCCGTTGACCAGGACCAGCAGCTTGTCAGAGGGCCGAACCAGACTGGCGATGGCCGCCTCGACCACGAAGGTGCCGCTGCCCTGGATCGGGACAGCCACGTGGCTGGCAGCGCCGTTCGCCACCGCCAGCAGTCGTGCGCGAAGTTCAGCCGTCAGGGCGATGAAGGCCTCGTCCCGCGAGCCCCAGTCGCGCAGCATAGCCTCGCGCACCCGCGGATCGGTGGTGAGCGGGCCGGGAGTCAGCAGCAGGGGCGGCTTGGTCATCACGCGTCAGGACGCCAGGAAGGTCTTGAACCGCCGCGCCACCTCGGCTGGCGAGATGGTCGGCCGTCCGAGCTTGGCCATCGATCCCGGCGCGATCCGCAGGTGGATCAGGCTGGGACCGACCGCGGACGCCGCCCGCCAAGCCTGCTCGAACCCTTCGAGATTATCGCACGAGGCGGCGTAGGCGTAGCCGCAATCGAGCGCCACGGCGGCGAAATCCACCGAGGCCGAGACGGTCTGCTGGCCGCCGGTGGAGTCGTGGGCGCCGTTGTCCAGCACGACGTGGATCAGGTTCTTTGGAGCCTGGGCCCCGATGGTGGCGAAGCTTCCCAGCTTCATCAGCGCCGCCCCGTCGCCGTCCAGCACCACCACCGGCCGCTCGACGTTCAGGGCGACGCCCAGCCCCATCCCCGAGGCGCCGCCCATGGAGCCGACCTGATAGAGGTGCTGCGGCCGGTCGGCGAGGGTGAACAGTTCGCGCCCGCACTTGCCCGTGGTGGCGATGATCGCCGTGCGCGCGTCAGTCAGCTCCAGGACCCGCGCCAGGACCTGTTCGCGCCTCGGACGCTCGCCCGCGTGCTCAAAACGGTCGCGACGGCCGGCGGGACGAAGCGTCGGCGGCGGCTGGTTCAGCGGCGTGTCGGCGACGTCGCCCTTCTTCAGCACCCAGGCGAAGGGCATTCCGGTCTTGTCCATGGCGGCGACGGCGCGGTCGAAGGCGGGCCCTACGGCCGCCTCGCTATCGGGCGCATCCTCCAGCCCAAGGCCCATCAGGCGGATCAGGTCGTGGGTGATCTGGCCCATCACCTCGTGCTGCGGCTCGTCGGCCAAGCCGGGCTGCCCGCGCCAGGTGGTGATCAGCAAGGTGGGGATGCGAAACGGCGCGTTGAGCGAGGTCAGCGGATTGACCGCGTTGCCCAGGCCGGAGTTCTGGCACATCACCACCGTGCGGCGCCCCGCCAGCCACGCGCCGGCGGCGATCGCCACCGCCTCGCCCTCACTGGCCGCGCCCACATAGCGCAGCGCCCGATCGGACAGGACGCCGTTGATCAGCGGGGTCAGAAAGCTGCACGGCACGCCGGTGTAGAAGTCGAACCCGCGCGCGCCGGCGGCGGCGATGAAAGCGTCGGCGGTGATCATGAACCTAGTGTCAGACGACTATTGACTGCATCGGTAACTCCCAAGCTCCTCGTCCTGAGGCGCCCGCGAAGCGGGCCTCGAAGGACGTAGGGACGGCGCCGTGCGTGCGTCCTTCGAGGCTCGCCGCTATGCGCCGAGCACCTCAGGATGAGGACTAGAGAACAGCATTCAAAGGTCATCGCCGCTCAGGTGAAGTTTCGAGCGTCGGCCAGGTCGGCCAGGGTGTCTACGTCCATCCAGTGGCCGGTGAAATACTTGATCCGCACCGGATGGCGGGCCGCGATGCGGGTGAGCAGCGTGGGTAGGTCGGCGGTTTCATAGAGGCCGTCCGCTTTCAGCGCCTCGATCTCCTCGACCAGCCACTGGGTTCCGCGCGTGCTGAGCCGCGCCAGGCCCATCCATTCCCCCGTGGTTTCCGGCGAGGGCTCCAGGGCAGAGGCCATGGACACCAGATGGGCGGGCGCATCGTCCAGATAATCGCCGGAGAACCGGTGATCGGCGACAACCAGATCGCGCGATCCGGACGCCGAAGCCGGCGTCCACGGGCGCGCGTCCACCGCCAGAACGACATCGGCGCTCGAGATCAGCAGACTGTCCAGGATGTACCGGCGAAACAGCACGTCGCCATAGGCCAGCACTAGCTCGCCCTCCAGCGCCGCGCCGGCCATGCCGAGGGAATAGACCTCGCCGGTCTCGCCGAAACGGTCGTTGTCGACGAACTTGGCGCCCCACGCACTGACCGCCTCCTTGCGATAGCCGCGCACCACCAGCGTCTCGCGAACGCCGCTCTCGGCCACGGTCGAGACCAGCCGTTGCAGCAGCGGCTGGCCGCGCACGTCGATCATGCATTTGGGCCGATCGCGGGTCAGCTCGCCCAATTCGCCGCGCGAGGCCGCCAGCACGATGGCGCGCTGGCGCTGCGGCGCCGGCAGATAGCGCGCCTCGGCCGCCTCCAGTTCGTCGTTGCCGACCAGCCGGAAGACCTCCTTGACCCCCGCCACGCGACCCTCGACGTCCTGCAGGGATTCGTCTGCGTGGATGCGCATGGCGGTCTCCCGCATGGCGGTGATCGAGGCGCGCAGCAGATGGTTGGCCCAGATCACCATCGAGACGCCCGCCTGGCGGAACAGATCCGTCGGCGTCGAATGATAGGTGGTCGGCACGATCACCACCGGCGCGCGCTCGCCCCATCGGCGGCGAAACTCGAAGATCTCCTCCGCATCGGCCTTCTTGGAATGGATCAGAATCGCGTCGGCGCCGGCTGTGTGATAGGCCTCGGCCCGCCGCAGCGCCTCGTCCATCGGCCAGCCCGAAATCAGCGCCTCGGTCCGCGCGACGATCACGAAGTCGTCGTCGACCTGGCTGTCCTTGCCCGCCTTGATCCGCCCGCAAAACTCCTCGACGTCGGCCAGGGGTTGGGCCTCGCCGATGAAGGAATTGGCCTTCGGGAACAGCTTGTCCTCGATACAGACCCCGCCGACGCCGCGCTCGCCCAGCTTGCGCACGAAGCGGCGGACATTGTTGAAATTGCCGTGGCCCGTATCGCCGTCCACCAGGATCGGCAGGGCGGTGGCGTCGACCATGTATTCCAGGATGTCCAGCACCTGGGTCCAGGACGCCTCGTTGGAGTCGCGCAGGCCCAGACTGGCCGAGATCGAAAGGCCCGAGGCCCAGATGCCGCGAAAACCCGCCTCCTCGGCCAGCTTGGCGGAGAGGCCGTTATGGGCCTCCATGATGAACGAAAGGGTCGGCGAAAACAGCAGCTGGCGCAGCGCCGTCGTCGTCCGCTCAGCCTTGCCGCGGTTGGCCGGAGGAACTGTCAGACCGGGATGGCGAGCGATCTTGTTCATTGTCCCCTTTCATCTCTCGGGTTTGGTTTGCCCGGAGCCTCGCAGCGTATATATCGCTCCGACGTCAGATTGTAACGAAGCGGACATCAAATTGTCACACGCGCCCAGCGAACTGGTGGCGATCATTCTCGCGGCCGGCTATGGCCGGCGCCTCGGCGAGAGCCACGAAGACCCCAAGGTATTGCTGGAATTCGACGGCCGCTCGCTGCTGGAGCGCAGGCTGCGCACGCTGGAAGCCTGCGGCGTCGGGGCGGTGTCTATCACCATCGGCTATGACGGCGATCGCGTCCGCGCGGCGGTTGACCGGATCGCGCCGCGCCTGGATGTCCGGTTCGTCGAAAACCCGCGCTACCGGGAGGGCAGCCTGCTGTCGCTGCTGGCCCAGCGGGAGGTATTGGACTCGGGTAGACCGGTCCTGGTGATGGACGGGGACGTTCTGCACGACAGTCGGATGATCGCGCGCCTGCTTGAGGGCGCCGGCGAGGTGGTCTTGCTGGTCGATCCCGAGCTCGAACCCGGCGACGAGCCGGTCAAGGTCTGTTTCCGCGGCGATGTGATCGTCGATTTCCGCAAGCGCCCGGAATACCCGCACGACCGCCACGGCGAGTCGGTGGGCTTTTTCCGTTTCTCGCCCGCTATGGCCGGCAAGCTGGCGGCCCGATGCCAGGCCTTGGCGGACGCCGGCGGCGGCATGCTGGAATACGAAGAGGCGATCCGCGACCTGATCCTTGAGGCGCCGCACCGGTTCGGCGCCGAGGATGTGGGCGATCTGCCCTGGACCGAGATCGACTTCCCCGAGGATGTGGACCGCGCCCGCGACGTCATCCTCCCGCAGCTTGCCGACTGAGGATCCGATGCCCGCCGCAGCCCTGACGACCAAGCCGGCGAGAGCGCCGCTTCTGAACGCCGATCAGCTCGGCCACTACGCCCGTCACGGATGGTGCGCGGCGCCGGGCCTGTTTTCGCCGGTGGAGGTGGCCCAGATCTCGGCCTGGACCGATGAACTCAAGGCGCGGCCGGAAGAGCCCGGCGTGCAGATGGTCTATGCCGAGGCCAGCCTGACCGACCCCGCCGTGCGCCTGATCCAGCGGATCGAGAACTTCTGTCCGTTCCATGCGGAGTTCGACCGGCTGGTGCACGGCCGCCTGAAGACCGCGGTCGAGATGCTGCTGGGCGCGCCCGCGGTGATGTTCAAGGACAAGGTCAATTTCAAGATGGCCGGCGGCGCGGGGTTCGAGCCGCACCAGGACCAGCAGGCCGGCTGGTCGCGTTACGCCCCGCTGTTCGTCACCGCCCTGGTCTGCATCGACCGGGCGACGTTGGAGAACGGCTGCCTGGAGATGGCCGACGCGCCCCGCTTCGCCGGCCTGATCGGCGAGGAATGGGCGCCGCTGACGCCTGAGCAGATGGCCAGCTTCGCGCTGGTCTGCGTCCCGTCCGAGCCTGGCGACGTCTTGTTCTTCGACAGCTACGCGCCGCACGCTTCGAAGCCCAACCGGACGGACAGCGACCGGCGCATCCTCTACATCACCTATAACGCCGAGGCCCACGGCGATCACCGGGCGCTTTATTTCGCCGAAAAGCGCGCCAATTTCCCGCCCGACGTCGAGCGCGAACCCGGCAAGGCGTATCGCTTCCGGGTTTGACGCCGAGCGCTGGCCCTCAGGTCCGCCGAGCTCGCAGTCGCAGATATCTTACGACAATCACTACGGCCATGACGGACGTCGCCAACGCTGCGCCCAAGACGACGAAACTCATCAGGCCCAGCCAGATCAGGGGTGCGATCAGGTACAGCCCATCGTCGACGTCGAAGCCCCACCGGCCAGCATAGGCCTTCTGGCCCGAGCCTTCGAGCTTCTGATACCATTCGCCAACCACCCAGCTGATCAGCATCGAAACGGTCGCCAGCACGCCGATCGGCGCCGCCCAGACGCCCAGCCAGCCGTGCCGCGCCCCAATCCCGGCTGCGGCGAAGATCAGCGAATTGATCAGGGCGTCGCAGAAATAGTCATAGGCGTGACCCTTGGCGCTCATCATGTCGCCGATCCGCGCCAGCTCGCCGTCGGCCCGGTCCAGGAACGCCGACACCAGCCAAAGCACGCCGCCCCAAAACGCTCCGGCGGGCGTTCCCAGCGCCACGGCCGCGCAGGCGGCCAGCCCGGTGACCAGCCGCAGCGTCGTCAGGTGATTGGGCGTGACGCCGGTTCCGATCAGCGGCCGGACGACGACCCGCGCCATCCTATGGGTCCAAGTGGTCGCCAAGATGCCCCGCCAGCTCCGATTCGCGCCCAGCCCGGCGCAGAGATTCAAGTGGCGCCGGAACCTCGATCGCACAAGGGCGCGGCGCGATCGGAGGGTTCGGACGCTAAAGCAGCTTGCGATAGACCAGGAAGCCGGACCGCTCTGCGACCCCATCATAGAGCTTCATCGCCGTCAGATTGGTTTCGTGGGTTTGCCAATAGACCCGTCCCGCGCCGGCCGCGCGGGCGCGCTCATAGACCCCCTCGATCAGCGCGCGGCCGACGCCCTGGCCGCGCGCCGCCTCGGTGGTGAACAGGTCCTGCAGATAGCAGGTCGGCTGGATCGCCGTGGTGCTGCGGTGATAAAGATAATGCGTCAGCCCCAGCAGCCGCCCCTCGCGCTCGGCGACCAGGGCGTGCACCGGCTCATAGGCGTCGAAGAACCGCGCCCAGGTCATCCGGGTGATTTCGCTCTCCAACGCGGTCGGACCCGAGCGGGCATAGAATTCGTTGTAGCCGTCCCACAGGGACAGCCACTGGTCGTAGTCCTGGCGGGCGATGGGGCGGATGACGAGCGGTTGCGGCATTTCGGTGACACTCTATTGAGATGGTTCGAGACCCTTCCTACCCATCGCCGCCGCGCTGGTCACCTATCTCATTCGTGGTCACGCGGGCCCAATTGCTCCCCCAAAAGGGGGAGCTGGCGCGAAGCGACGGAGGGGGATTTGCGCCGCCGCTGAGACCTCTCCGGCAAGACCCCCTCCACCGCTTCGCGGCCCCCCCTGCCCTCACACATCTTTGGAGCCGGCGTGGCGTCCCTTCTCCCGCAAGGGGAGAAGGGTTCGCCGGACGATCTCGAAGATGTGTGAATGCCGTAGCCCAAACGGGGGAGGAAATAAGCCGGTGCATCACTCGTCTTGCATCGCCGCCTACCCTGGCTAGAAAGCCCGATCCGGGGAAAGCGACGAGACGGAGCCAATGACAGCACCCTTCCAGGCCGCGCTGGAGGCGGGCGACCTCGACGCCCTTCGCGCCTGCCCGAAGGCCGATCTGCACGTGCATGCCATCATGGGCGGGAACCGGGACTTCATCCGCGAGCAAACCGGCCGCGACGTGGCGCCGCTCGAAGGCGTGCTTGGCTCCATGGCCGAGATGGACGCCTGGTCCAGGGACCAGACCGGCGAGCTGTTCACCGGCGCGGCCGGACGCGCCTTCGCCGTCGAGGCGACCTTCGTTCAGGCGCGGCGCGATGGCGTCACCCGCATCGAGGTCGGCGCGGATGTATGGGACACTACCTTTTACGACGGGTCGGGCGCCGCGGTGTGGGCGATGCTGCGGGACGCCCATGCCCGGGGCGCGCCGGAGGTTGAGTGGATCCCCCAGATGGGCTTGTCGCGGCACTGCCCGTTCAAGGCGCTCGAATACTGGATGGCGCCCATGCTGGAGTTGGGCGTGTTCAAGACCCTGGACCTGTCGGGCGACGAGTTCGCCCAGCCCATCGCGGTGTTCGCGCCGCTCTACCGCCGGGCCAAGGCCGCCGGCGTCCGGCTGAAGGCCCATGTGGGCGAATGGGGAACCGCCGACGACGTCTGGCGCGCGGTCGAGCTGTTGGAACTGGACGAGGTGCAGCACGGCATCGCGGCGGCGGACTCGCCGCAGGTTATGCGCGCGCTGGCCGACGCCGGGATCCGGCTGAACATCTGCCCGACGTCGAACCTGAAACTGGGCCGGGTGGCGCGGATGCGGGACCATCCGATCCGCCGGCTGTATGACGCCGGCGTGCGGGTGACCGTCAACACCGACGACGTCCTGCTGTTCGGCAGTTCGTTGTCGCAGGAGTTTCTGGCGCTGTTCCAGGCGGGGGTGATGTCTGCGGCGGAGCTGGACGCGGTGCGGATGGAGGGGTTGCGGGAGCGGTAGAGGGCGGAAGGCCCAAGCGGGGCAGTTTACAGCTCGATTGGGTGGCTTGCGGTCATCGTTTGGCGTTGAGACCAATCCAGCTGTAGGTTGCACCCGCGACTATCGGGGTGGGGCATTGCGGAAATTCCTCTCACTTGGGCTGGCCATCGCGATACCCTGCGCGTTCATTGTCGGCGTTCTCGCTTCTGACGGATTGAGAGGTGCCGCGCAGATGTTCTCCGGTGAAAAACATCCTGACTGCATCGATGGTCGGGTCTGCATAGGCGCCGCAGCGCCAAAGATTTTCGGTCTGTTGGACGACGACAAGCACGGGCTTACCGCTCTGTTGTGTGATGACGCGGTCGACACGAATAACAACATCATTTTTCTGGACGGAATTGTCCGAGGTGACAGGTGTTCAGGGCAACGGTTCACTGTCGAACTCCGTAGTCCGATAGCTAGGACCCTTCTTAAGGTCGACAAGGGGCGACTCGTCGAGATCACTGAGGGCCCTTTGCACACCATCGATTTCTGAGGTGGTGTCGTAGCGGTCGTCTGCGATGGCAGCCATAGGTCGGCTCTAGCCTAAGCCACACCCGCCATCTCATCCCAGATCGCGGCGACCCGCTCGCGAATCTCCAACGCCTCCGCCCACCGACCCGACAGCTCCAGCCCATCCGCGCCGGTGATCGCATAGGGCGGCGGGCCGAGTTCGCAGAGGAAGGTGGCGACGGCGTCGCTCGGCGCGCGCGCTCGCCACGACCGCAGGCCCCGCTCCCACCAGCGCTCGAACTGGCTCACCCAGGCTTGGTGCTGAGGGAAGCCGATCTGGATCTGGACCTGTTCGTTCGACGCGACGCGCCCCTGGAACGCCCACGACCGGTCCAGCACCTGGCCGATCATTGCGTCGGCTTCGGCGTCGATGGGCAGGGCGAACTCGCGGTCGACCACGAAATGGCTGAGGTCGGCGCAGAGGTTCAGGTCGGGGATCGCCTCGAGCAGGGCCAGGGTCGGGTAAAGGTCGTTGAGCAGCCCGTGCCGGTGGGTCTCGAACAGCAGGGGCAGGCCGGCCTGGCCCGCGATATCGATCCAGCGACGGGCGATCTCGATCATGGCGGGAACGTCGCGGGGCATGACCTGGCCGATCACGCTGAGGAACGGTGCGCCATAGTCCTTGGCGAAGTCCAGCATGAACTTCAGCTCATCGTCGCCGCGCGGGAACCCGTTGAACAGGGGTTTCAGGCCATGTTTCTCGAACAGCGGCCGCGCGGTCCTGGCCAGCGGGACGTCGGCCATGGCCAGGTCCAGCCCCATGCCGGCGAACCCGGCCTCGGCCACCATTTCGAAGCTTTGCTCGATCGGGCGTTCGGCCTCGCCTGGCCGACGCAATTCCATCGCCCAGAGCGACTGGTAGAATTCCAGCGTCTGCACGCTAGGCCGTCGCGGACGCGGCGGCGGCCCGGCTGCGCAGCGTCGCAAAAATCTCCCGCTGGGCCTCGAAATAGCCCCGGGTCGGCACCGGGTGGTCCAGGTTGGCGACGATCTGCGCATGCAGCGCCGGCAGGGCGTGGAATGGCACGCCCGGGAAGCAGTGATGCGCCGTGTGATAGGACATGTTCCAGAACAGCCAGCGCATGACCGGCGGCCCTCTCAGCGTCCGGGTGTTCGCGAAGGTGTTGGAATCGTGCGCCAGACCGGTGTGCTCGCCGGTGTTCTGCAACTGGTGATAGGCTTTGGTGACCAGCAGCGGCGCCAGCCAAAGGGTCAGCGCGATCCAGCTGTGGAACACGAGCGAGGCCGCGGCGATCAACACCCAGAGCGCGACATGGATGCGCGCTTCCAGCACCACCACGCGCAGCTGCTCCGGGGTCAGCCAGTAGTCGGCCTCCAGGCCCTGCCTCAGCGCGGTCCTGACGACCATCCGAATGCGGCGGCGCCAGAAGCCGATCCCGATCAGGTCCAGGGCGTAGGTCCAGGTGGTGTAGGGCTTCATGCCCATCAGTTCGGAATCGCGCAGCGGGTCGTGGGTCGCGCGGTGGTGGGCGAAGTGCGCCCAGCGGTCGGTATAGAACGGGTTCAGGGTGACGAACCCGAACAGGCCGCCGAACCAGTCGTTCAACGACTTGGTCCGAAACACCGTCCAGTGGCTGAGCTCGTGCAGGCCGGCATAGAGACAGTTGATCAAGATCCCGTGGACTACCCAGATCGCGATCCAAAGGACGGGCAAGCTGGGCGAGACCAGAATCAGCGCCGTGGTGGTCACACAGATCGCCCCGACGTGGCTCAAGGTCTGGATCCAGCCCTTGAGATCCGACCGTTCGCTCAGCGCGCGAAGCTTCTCGCGCGGGACCACTTTCAGGCCGTTGCGGGCGATCCAGTCGTCCATGTTGAGCGGGCTCCCCGTTCCAGATCGTTCCTTAATCGATCAATGCACGCCGTTCGTCATCAATCTTCGTCCGTCGGCGGGAACAAACGTCGCGGCTTGCGGCATCCGGCGGGCGTGTCAGTGTGGGAGGTCGGCGCGGCGATCGCGCCTATTGGGGGCGTCAGGCGCGATGAGAGCGGAAATCCGCGACGGCAAGATCGGGGTTGGCCTGGCCGCCATGCTGGTCGCCGGCAACATGATCGGCTCTGGCGTCTATCTGCTGCCCGCGGTGCTGGCCGGCGTCGGCGGGATCAGCATCCTGGGCTGGGGCGTCGCGGTGCTGGGCGCCTTGATCCTGGCCGCCATGTTCGCGGCCTTCGCCCAGTACGGCCTTGAGACTTCCGGCCAGCAGGGGCTGATCGGCAAGATCGCCGACGGGCTGGGGCCGTTCTGGGGCTACCAGGCCGCCGCGCTCTATTCGGTCGGCTGCTGGGTCGGCAATGTCGCCATCGCCCTGGCGGTGACCGGCTATGCGGCGAGTTTCGCACCGGCGCTGAAGGGCGGCCTGGCCAGCGCGGTTTTCACGACGGCGGTGATCCTGGCGGCGACCGCGGCCAACATCTTCGGCAGCCGGATGGTCGGCCGGTTGCAGGCCGCCACCTTGCTGATCGGCCTCGCCCCGGTCCTGCTGATCGCCATCGCCGGATGGGCCGTGTTCAATCCGGCCCTGTTCGCGGCCCAGTGGAACGTCGCCCACAGCTCGCCCGGCCAGGTGCTGAACGCCACCATGCTGCCGATCTTCTGGGCCTTTCTGGGGCTGGAGAGCGCGGCGGTGTGCGCGGTCAGGGTGCGTGATCCCGGCCGCAACATCGCGCGCGCCACGCTGATCGGCGTGGCCATGGCCGGGGCGATCTATGCGGCGGGCTGCGTGGTGCTGCTGGGGGTCATGCCGGCCGGCGCGATCGCCGCCTCCACCGCGCCATTCGCGGACGGCGCGCATGTCATTCTGGGCGTCGGGGTAGGGGCCGTCGTCGCGGTCTGCGCCATGATCCGCGCTGGCGGCACCTTGGCGGGTTGGGTCCTGGTCACCGCCGAGACCGCCCAGTCCGCCGCCGCCTCCGGCTTGTTCTCGCGCATGCTGGCCGAGCCGGGCGCCAAGGCGACCGTCCGGACGCTGCTGGTGGCTGCGATCATCATGATCGCGATCGTCGCCGCCTCCGCCGCCCCCGCGCTGGCCGAGCAGTTCTCGACCCTGATCGACGTGGCCGTGCTGGTCAGCCTGGCCATGTACATCCTGAGCGCGGCGGCGCTTTGGCGACTCAGCGCAAAGGAACCGATCCCCGGCCGCCGATTGTTCGTTCGCGCGGCCTGCGTCGGCTCGATCCTCTTTTGCATGGGCGTGGTTCTGACCTCCAAGCCGCTGCTGCTGGTGTCGGGGCTGGCGGTCATGGCTCTGGCGAGCCTGGCCTATCTTTGGGCCCGCCGCGTCCAGCCTCGGCCGGCTTAGCCTCGCCAACGGCCGCGCTAGTTTCATTCGCCGCCGCGGCGTGTAGAATAGCAACGTTATACCGGAAGGGCGCGGGGTGGTGCTGCAAGGAGCGAGCAAGGGGTTTGCACGGCTTGGCGTCGCCGCTTGCATCGGTCTGGCGATCGCCGTTTCGGCCGGCTCCGCCCAGGCCCGGCGACTGGCCCTGGTGATCGGCAACGGCCAGTACGCCAACACCGATCAGCTGACCAATCCCGAGCGAGATGTCGACGCGATCTCGCAGCGGCTGAGGTCTCTCCAGTTCGAAGTCGCAGAGTCCAAGGACGTCAGCGGCGACAATCTGCGCAGCCAGGTCACCAGCTTCAAGCGCACGGTGTCGGACGGCGACACGGTCATCATCTACTATGCCGGTCACGGCATGGAGGTCGCCGGCCACGACTATCTGCTGCCGGTGAACGCCGACATCCAGAACGTCGGCGACGTGGCCGACTGGGGCTATCCGCTGGACGGCTTGTTCTTCACCGACAAGCGCAATGTCAGCGTGATCGTGATTTTCGACGCCTGCCGCGACAACACCTTCCTGCGGCGGACCCATTCTAGCACCGCCGGCACCAACGTGATCAACGTGCCGCCGGGCGACATGGTGATCTTCTCGGCTGGATCGGGCGAGGTCGCGCTGGACGGCGATCCGGGCACAGCCCAGATCGTTTCGGACGCCCAGAACAGCGTCTTCGCCAACGCCCTGCTGGGCGCCCTGAACGTGGCCAATCTGGACGATCGCGACCTGTTCGTCGAAGTCCGTCGGCAGGTGCAGGAGCACAGCAAGCAGGAACAGAACCCGCAGATTATCGGCGCGCTGAACCAGAAGTTCGTGTTCAACGCCCAGGGCGGCGCGACGCCGACCTATTACGCCGCGGCCGCGCCGCAGCCGCCCGCCGCCCCGCCGCCCGCCTCGGCCCCGGTCGAGATGGCCGCCGCGCCGCCCGCGCCTGGCGCGCCGATCTATCGGTCCGTTCCCGCGCCGAGCGAGGCGCCGCATCCGCCAGCCGTGGGGTTTGGGGTCCCATCCGCATTGTCGTCGCCGCATCAAGACGCGCCGACCCCCGAACCGGCCGCTCCGCCGCCAGCCGCGCCGGCGCCCATGGAAGTCGCGGTGGCCACGCCGTCTCCCGCGCGGATCGACTCGCCGCCGCCGGCCGCGCCCGTGCAGATCGCCTCGCTTTCCCGCGCCGCGGCGCCAGCGGTGAACGGCTACGGGCCGTCCGTCGTGGACACGGCGATCCCCAGGCAGCCGGGCGTCTATACGATCGCCTCCCTGGGCGAAAACAAAATGCCGCCCAGACCCGACCTGACCCCGGTCCCACCGGTGAATCTGCCGGCGAGCTTCTGCAGCGCACAGGAGCGCAACACGTTCCACGATGGAACCTATAAGCCCGCGTGGCAGATCGCGTCGAACAACAACGATCTTGCGATCAAATATCTTGACGCTTTGAACGCGTTGCATCGGGAGTATTCAGAACGACAGAGCGGCTACGCCAATGCGATTACCCGCGAATACAACGACTATGTACCGATCGCGGCTGGCACGTTCAGGACAAGTAATCAATACACTAGCCTGCACGATACGATCATGACCATACCGGTTGGACCGTGCAAATAGGCTGACGGCCGTCTAGGGGCCAGCGTTTGTGGTCGTCCCGAATTTAGGCTGGCTTTAGCACTATATCGCTTAAGATGCTGGCGTCGCGACTTGGGGGTGATCTGTCATGCGTGCTTCCATCACCGTACTGATCTTTGGGTTTGCCTGCGTCGGCGGGGCCGCGTGGGCTCAAGAACCGCGCCCGCTGCATTCTCCGGAAGACTTCGCCAAGGCCATTCAAGAGGTTCCCTGCGACGAGGGACAGACCCGCGACAATGGCGGGGTCTGTCGGGCGGACAGCGCGAGCACCCGAGGCTTCAACCTGGGCGCCAAAGCCCGCGCTGCTCATAAGGAGGCGGCGGCGCGGCCGGTTCGGGCCGCTTCGGCCTCCATGCTGGACGACCTGCGGATCACATTCGCCAGCGGATCGGCCGAGATGACGCCCGAGGGCGCCGCGGAGGCCAAAAGTTTCGCCTCGGCCCTGATCATGCCATGGCTCTCGAAACGGCGGTTCGAGATCGCCGGCCATACCGACGCCAGTGGGTCGAAACGGCGCAATCTGGCGCTGTCCCAGGCCCGGGCCGACGCGGTGCTGGAACTGCTGGTGGCCAACGGGGTCGACCGCTCCAGGCTGGAAGCCAAGGGCTATGGCTCCATGGACCCGGCTGTGCCGGACGCCCCCCGCGACGCCGCCAACCGGCGGGTCGAGGCGCGCAGTCTCAACTAGAGCGTGTTAGGCGAAAGTGTGCGCGGTTTCGCCGCCCAACACGCTCTAAATGTTTGATTTAGAGCCTTTTTCAAGGCAATAGCCAGACGTCTGCTCGGGCGCGGCCAAGTCCGCGCGTAACTGGGCGAGCAGCGCTTTTCTTTCCTCCGGCGTGTTGGCGCCCCGGATTCGCGAACGCGCCGCCGCGCCACAGGGCAGGCGAGTCAGCCCGGCGCGCTCGATCAGGCGACCGATCGGCCAGTCCGCTCGCGCCTCGCGGGGCAAGGCGTCCAGGTTCACCATCATCGGAAGATGCAGGCCCTCATAGGCGGCGCCCGGGCGCTCACTGGCCAGCAATGGCCGCAAATCCCCCAGTCGCAGCGTTGGCGCATCGACGGCCAAGACCAGGGCGCGCGGGACTCCCGCCGCCAGCAAAGCGCGCGCGCCGGCCAGAACCCCGCCGACCGGCCCCGCGCCCGCAACATCGTCCGCCAGGTGCGAAAGGCCATACGCTTTCGCGCCGACTGTAAGCACAGGAGCAGCCCCCGCGGCGACCGCTAGCGCGGCGACCCGCTCCACCGCGGTCCGTCCCAGCCAGTCCATCATCGCCTTGTCCGCGCCCATCCTAGTCGACCCGCCGCCGGTCAATACCAGGGCGCCAAAGTCAAGCCGCTGATCGTCGACGGATCGGGGAATAGGTTTCGCCTAGTTTGGCCGTGGATGCGCCCGACGCTGATCCACGGCGGAGACCGGTGTCAAGCACGCCGCCAGATCCTATCGATTTGACCGCAAGCGCCGGAGCGCGACGGGAGTGCTGGAGGATCATACTGCGCCTCACAGATGCAAGGGACCTAAGCCATGAACGAACGCCTTATCGTCCGCGACACCGAACAGCGCGTGGCGGCGCTCGACTGGCCGATGATCGCCGCCGGCCTGGACGCGGAGGGTTGGGCGCGCTGTGAGGCCCTGCTGTCGGGCGCCGAGTGCGATGCGCTGGGCGCGCTCTACGATCGGCCTGACGGGTTCCGCAGCCGGGTGGTCATGGCCCGGCACGGCTTTGGCCGCGGCGAGTACCGCTATTTCGCCTATCCGCTGCCCGGCCTGGTCGAGGCGTTCCGCGCGGCGCTCTATCCCCGCCTGGCGCCGATCGCCAATCAGTGGCGCCAAAGACTGGGACACGACGCCCGTTTTCCGCCGAGCCATGCGGCGTTCCTCGAGCGATGCCATGGCGCGGGCCAGACCCGCCCGACGCCGCTGATGCTCAGCTATGGCGCCGGCGACTACAACTGCCTGCACCAAGACCTCTATGGCGAACACGTCTTTCCACTGCAGGTCGCCGTCCTGCTCAGCGAGCCGGGCGCGGACTTCGACGGCGGCGAATTCGTGATCACCGAACAGCGGCCGCGCCAGCAGACCCGCGCGGCCGTGGTTCCGCTTCGCAAGGGGGACGCGGTCGTCTTCGCGGTCAGCCATCGTCCGGTGCAGGGCGTTCGGGGCGCCTATCGCGTCAACCTGCGTCACGGCGTCAGCCAAGTCCGCTCTGGCCATCGGCGCACTTTGGGCCTCATCTTCCACGACGCCGCCTGACTTGTGAGGCGCGCCTTGGGAGACGGGAATGGGCGATCTTGATTTCACCGGCAAGGCGGTCCTGGTGGTCGGCGGCTCCAGCGGCATCGGCAACGGGATCGCTCACGGTTTCCGCCAGCGCGGCGCGCGGGTGCATGTCTGGGGCACGCGGGCGACAGCGGCGGACTATGCCGGCATCGAGGGCAGCGACCTGACCGGCCTCGGCTACAGCCAGGTGGACGCGGCCGATTTCGCCGCCGTCGAGGCCGCCGTCCTGCCGTTCGACACCCTCGACGTACTCGTCGCCTGCCAGGGGACGGTGCTCTATCGCCGCGGCGAGTTCACCATGGAGGGGTTCCAGCAGGTCGTCGACGTGAACCTGAACAGCCTGATGGCCTGCGCGCTCAAGGCCCACGATGCGCTGACAGCCGCCAAGGGCTCACTGATCCTGGTCAGCTCCACCGCCGCCTTCCGCACCACCTTCGGCAACCCGGGCTATAACGCTTCCAAGGCCGGCATATTGGGGTTGACCCGGTCGCTGGCCCAGGCCTGGGCGCCGGACGGCGTGCGGGTCAACGGCATCGCACCAGGCCTGGTCGACACCAAGCTGACCAAGGTCACCATGGATCGCCCCGACCGGCTGCAGGGCGCGCTGCGCAGTATTCCGGCAGGGCGCCTGGGCCTGCCGCAAGACATGGCCGGCGCCGCCCTATTTCTGGCCTCGCCCCTGGCTTCCTACATCGTCGGCCAGACGCTGGTGGTCGACGGTGGGCAGATGCTCTGACGCGCGCAGCGCGCCGCGGCGACGAATGGGAAGCAGGTCAGGCGCTGGCCGCCGCCTTGCGTGCGACCACGGCTTCGTAGGCCGCCTGAAGTCCTTGCAGGACCGACGGGCCCGTGGCGGGCGCACCGAGGTGCAGGGCTCTTAGCTCGTCCATGAACGCCGCCCACATTTCAGGCCCTCCTTCCTCCAACAGCTGCGCGCGGATCGACAATTCCTCGGATGCGGGGCGATGGCGCAGGCCCCAGGCGCCCATATGGGCCAGCAGAGGCACAAGCTGGATGGCCGGCTCTGCCAGGCTGTAGATCGCCTTTTGGCGGTGCGTGGGATCGTCTGCGCGGCTCAGCAGTCCGCCTTCGACCAGGCGCTTCAGCCGATCGGCCAGGATGTTGGAGGCGATGCCCTCCTCGGACTGGGTCAGCAGTTCGCGGTAGTGGCGACGATTTCCGAACATGATGTCGCGGATGACGATCAGGCTCCAGCGGTCGCCCAGCGTTTCCAGCGCCAGATTGATCGGGCAACCTGACCGGTGCGTGGTGTTCATTGAGGCTTCCCGTTCAAAACTGCTTGCAAAATAAGATCGGTCTAGCTAAACGAATACTGATTGTAATACGCAATCGGTTTTTTTTGCAAAACGGAGGTCGCCGTGACGAAGCTGGTTTTGGCCATGTTCATCAGCCTGGACGGCTATATCGAGGGGCCGGGCGGAGAGTTCATCCCACCGGCGTGGTCGGGCGATCTGGAACAGCATTGGTCCGGCGACAACCTGGCGCGGGCCGGGCGGCTGCTCTATGGGCGAGCCAATTTCGTGTTCAACCGAGATTTCTGGTCCGACCCGAACGGCCCAGCGGCCGGCATGCCCTCGGCCGCGACCATGAACGCCCTGCCAAAATCCGTGGTCTCCCGCACCTTGAACGGCGATCCCGGCTGGAACGGCTCCGTGATCAGCGACGACCTGCCAAGCGCGCTGGGCCGGGTAAGGGCGCAGATGACGCGCGGGGACCTGATGTCTTTTGGCGGCGCCAGCCTGGCCCAGAGCCTGATAGGCCTGGACCTGGTGGACGAGTACAAGCTGATGGTGGTTCCGATGCTGTTTGGCGGCGGACGGCGGCTGTTCGCCGAGGGCGCGCCGCGGCACAGCCTTGAACTGATCGACAGCCGTCCCCTCGACACCGGCGCCATCATCCTGCGTTACCAGCGCGACCGCAAAGCTTGATGGACACGACCATGACCCTGAAACTCTACGCCCACCCCTTTTCGTCCTACTGCCAGAAGGTGCTGATCGCCTTCTACGAGAACGATATCCCGTTCGAGTACCGTCCGATCGACAGCGAGCAGGCCTCGGCCGAACTGGCGGCGCTGTGGCCGATAAGACGCTTTCCGGTTCTGGTCGACGACGGCCGAACGGTGGTCGAGGCCAGCATCATCATCGAGCACCTCGGCTTATTTCATCCTGGACCGGTCCGGTTGATCCCCGAGGACCCACGCGCGGCGCTCGAGGTCAGGGCGATGGACCGTTTCTTCGACAACTACATCTCGACGCCGCAGGGCAAGGTGGTGTTCGACGCCATGCGCTCGCCGGGCGACAAGGACCCCGCCGGCGTCGCCGACGCGCGGACGCTGCTGGAGACCGCTTATCGCTGGCTGGACGGGGTGATGGCCGATCGGGAATGGGCGGCGGGCGAGACCTTCAGCCTGGCCGACTGCGCGGCCGCTCCCTTCCTGTTCTACGCCGACTGGACGCATCCGATCGACGCGGCGTTCGAGAATGTCCGCGCCTATCGCAACCGGCTGCTGGCCCGACCTTCCTTTGCCCGGGCCGTAGACGAGGCCAGACCCTACCGCCCATTTTTCCCGCTCGGCGCGCCCGACCGCGACTGACCCGCGAGCCAGAGACGAGGCTCACCTTCCGGGGTGTTCGGCGGCTGGGCCCGGCCCGGTCGCCGCCAGCTGCGACGTGGAAGTCCAGCCGCCGCCGGTGGCGCGGATCAGGTCGACGCTGGCGCCCAGACGGCGGGTCTCAACATCCTGCGCCGCGCGGCGGGCGTCCAGGGCCGCGGTTTGCGCGACCACCACCTCCAGATAGCTGACCGCCCCCTGCCGGTAGCGCCGTAGGGCGAGCGCCTCGGTGCGATTGGCCGCCTCGACGGCGGCGTCCTGGTCGTGGGCTTCCTGGGCCAGATGGTTGGCCTGGGCCAAGGCGTCCTCGACGTCCTGGAAGGCGCGCAGCACGGTCGCCCGATAGGCGCCGCTGGCCTCGTTGAAAGCCGCCTTGGCCGCGGCCTCCTGAGCGCGCCGCCGGCCGGCGTCGAACAGGGTGAGCACGGCGCTGGGCCCCAGCGTCCAATAGCTGTTCGGCGCGGTCAGCCAGCCAGGCCCCCCGGTGTTCTGGAACCCGCCAAGGGCCTGAAGATCGATGTTCGGATAGAAGGCCGCGCGCGCCACGCCGATCTCTGCGTTGGCGGCGAAAGCGCGGCGCTCCGCGGCGGCCACGTCGGGGCGGCGCTGCAACAGGGTGGATGGCAGGCCCGCCGGCGGATTGGGCAGCGTGGGCTGCGCTGTCGCCAAAGCCAGGGTGAAGCTCGAAGCTGGCTCGCCGACCAGGCTGGCGATGGCGTGTTCGTAGAGCGCCCGCTGGCCGGCGACATCGGAAACCTGGGCGCGGGCGGTCTCAAGCACGGTCTGGGCGCGGCCGACATCGAGGCCCGAGGCGATGCCGATGGTGTGGCGATCGTCGGTCAGTTTCAGCGCGCGGGCGTAGGCCGTCACGGCGTCGTCCAGCAGGCGCGCCTGATCGTCCAGGCCGCGCAGGCGCACATAGTCAGCGGCGAGCTCGGCTTCCAGGCTCAAGCGCACGCCGGCGAGGTCCGCGGCGCTGGCGCTCGCCTCCGCCTTGGCGGCCGCGGCCAGGTTGCGCAGTCGACCCCAGAAATCGATTTCGTAGTCGATCTCGCCGCCCAGGGTATTGGCGTCATAGACGTCAGGCTGGCCGGCGCCGCGCAACGGCCGGTTATTGGACTGGCGATTCCGAGTGACGCTGGCATTGGCGCTGATCTGTGGATAGAGGCCGGCATTGGCTTCGGCCGCGAAGGCGCGCGCCTGGTCGTAGCGGGCGATCGCCTCGGCCAAGGTCGGGTTTGAGCCTTCGATGCGGCTTTCGAGCTGGTCCAACGTGGCGTCCCGGTAGATGCGCCACCAACCGCCGCGGTCGATAGCGTCGGAAGGCGTCGCCTGGGTCCAGGGGCCTAGCTCCTTGAAGGTCGCCGGGGCCGCGATCGTGGGAACCCGATAAGGCGGCGCCAGCGAACAGCCGGCGAGCGCGGCGAAGGCGCAAGTCAAACCCGCAAGCCTGAGCGCACGCACGCCTTTAGCCCTCCTGCGCCGAACTGGCCCGGTAGGCCGCCGCACCGCCGATGCGCACGATCTCGCCGCTAGCCAGCGAGTCCGGCGGGTTGTCGATCACCCGGTCGCTGGGGCTGAGGCCGCTGGCCACCTCGACCGAGGTTCCCAGATCGCGCGCGACGGCGATGTATTTCAGGACCACATGGTTGTTCGGCCCGACGGTGGCGACGGCCATGCCCTGACGCCGGAACATCAGGGCGCTGGTCGGCAGGCGGATCACGCCGGTCGACGGGGGCAGGGTGAAGCGGACCTGGGCGTAGTCGCCGGGCTTCAGCGCGCCCGACGCGTTGTCGATCTGCAGCTCGACCAGCATGGTCCCGGACTGGTCGCTGACCGCGCCGTTGGTGCTGGCCAAGGTCGCGGTGAAGCTCTGGCCAGGATGTTCAGGGACGCTCAGCGTGGCTGCCGCGCCGGGGCGGATATCGGCCGAATAGCTCTGCGGGACCTTCACATAAATGCGCAGGCGATGGACGTCGGCCACGGTGAACAGGCCCGGATCGTTTGGCGCCCCCGCCGCGATCAGTGCGCCGATGTCGGTGGTGCGGCCCGTGACCATGCCGTCGAACGGCGCGGTGATGCGCTTGAACGCCTCCTGCGCCAAAAGCCGTTGCACCTCCGCCTCGGCGGCCTTGACCAGCGATGTCTTGCTGTCCAGATCGCCGGTCTTTTCCTCCGACTCTTGCCGCGAGACGGCGTCGTCGGCCAAAAGACTGGTCCAGCGCGCCGCTGTCGCCTGAGCCAGTTTCTGATTGGCCTTGGCCACCGCCAGATTGGCGCGGGCCTGGTTCAGCTGCTGATCGATCTCGGGCGTGTCGATGTCGGCCAGAAGCTGGCCGGCTTTCACCTGGGCGCCGATGTCCGTGTACCAGTGCTTCAGATAGCCGCTGACCCGCGCGTGGATCTGGGCGTCGTAAAAGGCCTGGACGGAGCCTGGCAAAACCAGCGCCTGGTCGCCGCCCACCGCGGCCGGGGTGATCACGCTGACCGTCGGGATGGCCTGGTCCTCGGTCCAGGCCTTGACGTTCTGGTTGGCCATCACCCGGCTGATCAGTCCGGCGGCGACGATCAGCACGGCCACGCCCGCGCCAACGAAGCCGGCCGGCTTCAGCCAACGCTGCGGTTCGCGCCGTATGACTTCGGGGTTATCGGGCATAGGCTTCTCCGAAATCGGGTTCGGGCGTCGGCGCGCTCGCGGCGGCCTTGCCGCGGTGCGCCAGGCTGAACACCACCGGAACAAACATCAATGTAGCGATCGTGGCGAACACCAGGCCGCCGATCACCGCGCGGCCCAGGGGCGCATTTTGCTCCCCGCCTTCGCCCAGGCCCAGGGCCATCGGGGCCATGCCGATAATCATCGCCAGGGCGGTCATCAGCACCGGACGGAATCGGGTGAACCCGGCTTCCATGGCGGCGGTTATGGCGTCGCTGCCTTGGTCGAGCCGCTCGCGAGCGAAGCTGACCACCAGGATCGAGTTGGCCGTCGCCACGCCCATGCTCATGATCGCGCCGGTCAGGGCTGGAACCGACAAGGTGGTTTGGGTGGCGAACAGCATCCAGACGATGCCGGCCAAGGCCGCCGGCAGGGCGGTGATGATGACGAAAGGATCGGTCCAGGATTGGAAATTCACCACGATCACCAGATAGATCAGCACAACCGCGCCCAAGAGGCCGAACAGCAGGCCTGAAAACGCGGTGTTCATGGTCGTGACTTGGCCGCGCAAGGTGACGCTGGCGCCTTTTGGCAAATCGCCGGCGGTCTTTTTGATCAGTTTCTGGATATCGCCCGCCACGGCGCCCAGGTCGCGATCCTGCGGCGTCGCATAGATGTCGAACGAAGGCTGGATCGCATAGTGCGAGACAATGGCGTCGGAATCCTCTCGGGTGATGGTCCCAAGGCCGCCCAGGACTTGCAGGTCGCCAGGCTTGCCGGCGGTGATCGGGATGTTCTCCAGGCCGGACAGGGTGTTGACGTCCTGTTGCGGAGTCTGGGCCACGATCGGGTACGACACGCCGTTCTTGGGATTGAGCCAGAAGGCCGGCGCGGTTTGGAAACTGCCGGCCAGCGAGGTGCTCAAGGTGTCGGTCACGTCGCGCTCGGTCAGGCCCAGCTCGCCCGCGCGGGTTCGATCGATGGCGATGCGGAACTGCGGATAGTGGCTGGACTGCTGCAGCCGGGCGTCGGCGACGCCGGATACGCGCCGCATCCGCCGCAGCAGCTTGTCGGCATAGGCCTCGTTCTGTTCGCGGTTGGGGCCGGCGACCTGTAGATCGATCGGCGCGGGCGCGCCGAAATTGAGAATCTGGCTGATGATGTCGGCGGGCAGGAACGAAAAGGTCGAACCCGGGAACAGCCGCGGCAGGCGTTGGCGCAGGACCCGCACATAGTCCGCCGTCGGCCGATGGTTCTTGGCCAGGGTGATGTAGATGTCGCCGTCCTGCGGGCCGATGCCGCCGGTGTTGCTGTAGGCCTGGTTGATGCCGCTGACCGTCAGGCCGATGTTGTCGACAATGGTCGTCAGCTGATCCGGCGGGACGGTCTGGCGAATGGCCTGCTCGATATGGTCGAACAGGGCGGCGGTGTCCTCCAGCCGCGTGCCGATCGGCGCGCGCACATGCAGCGTCATCTCGCCGGAATCGACGCTCGGGAAGAAGTTCGATCCCAGGAAGGGCGCCAGACCGAAGGACAGCACGACGAAACCCAGGAAGCCGGCGATGAACACGCCGCGCCGCGTCAGCGCCAGGGCAAGGGCCCCGCGATAGCCCTCGCGGATCTTTGAGAAGCGTTCCTCGAATCCGTGCTGGAACCGCATGAGAGGATTGGCGGACCGATGGACCGGCGCACCTTTGCCATGCGCCTCCATCACGTATTCAAGGTGCCCTTCGGGATGGGGTTTCAGCAAATACATCGCCATGACCGGGACCAGGGTCCGCGAGAGGATGAACGAGGCGATCATGGCGAAGACCACGGCCTCGGCCATCGGTATGAACAGGAAGCCTGCGATGCCGTTCAAAGCGAACATCGGGACGAAGGCGATGCAGATGCAGAGCAGGCTGACAAAGGCCGGGGTGACGATCTGGGCGGCGCCGTCGAGGATGGCGGAGCGGACATCCTTGCCCTGCTCCAGGTGCCAGTTGATGTTCTCGATGGTCACCGTGGCGTCGTCGACCAGGATCCCGACGGCCAGGGCCAAACCGCCCAGGGTCATGATGTTCAGCGTCTGACCCAGCACCGAGAGCCCGATGATCGAGGACAGGATCGCCAGCGGGATCGACGTGGCGATGATCACCGTCGAGCGCCAGCTGCCGAGGAACAGCAGGATCATCAGGCTGGTCAGGGCCGCCGCGATCACCCCCTCCTTGACCACGCCCGACACAGCCGCCTTGACGAACAGCGATTGGTCATTGAGCAGGGCTATGTGCAGCCCCGCCGGCAGGGTCTCCTGTAGTTTCGGCAACAGCGCCTTGACGCCGGCCACGATGGCGAGGGTCGAGGCCGAACCGCTCTTCAGCACGCTCATCAGCACCGAGCGGCGGCCGTCGACCCGCACTTCGTTGCGCTGGGGCGGGAAGCCGTCGCGCACATGGGCCACGTCGCGGACATAGACCGTCGCGCCGTTGACCGTCTTGACTGGCAAATCGTTCAGCCCTTCGACGGTGTCGGGGCTGTTGTTCAGCTTGATGTTGTACTCGAAGCCGCCGATCTTCGCGGTGCCAGGCGGGATAATCAGGTTCTGGGTGGCCAGCGCATTGGCGACGTCATCCGCCGACAGGCCCTTGGACTGCAACGCTTCGGCGTCGAGGTCGACCTGAACCTGGCGCACCTTGCCGCCGTAGGGCGATGGGATCGACGTGCCCGCCACCGTGGCCAGCGCCGGGCGGATGAAATTCTGACCAAGATCGAACAGCGCCTGTTCCGACGTGTTGGCGCCGGACAGCGCCAATTGCAGGATGGGCACCGTCGAGGCGTTGTAGTTGAGGATCTGCGGTGGAGTGATGCCCGGCGGCATCTGTTTCAGCACCGTCTGCGAGATCGAGGTGACCTGGGCGGTGGCGGTGCGAATGTCGACGTTCGGCTGGAAATAGATCTTTACGACGCCGACGCCCGGCAGCGACTGGCTCTCGATATGTTCGATGTCGTTGACGCTCGAACTGAGCTGACGCTCGTAATAGTAGATGACCCGACCCGACATGTCGTCCGGCGGCAGACCATTATAGGTCCAGACCACAGCGATCACCGGAATCTTGATGTCCGGGAAGATATCCGTCGGCGTCTTGAGCGCGGCCAGGGGTCCGAAGATCAGGATCAGGATGGCCAGGACGACAAAGGTGTACGGCCGCCGCAAACCAAGCCGCACGATCGCCAGCATTCGGGAGCTCCGAGCCTGTCCAGAAAAGCGCCGAGACGCCGCCGCCCAAGGGGGGATTGGGGGAAGTGGCGGCGCCCGACTGAGAAAACTCTAGCGATGTGGAGATCGCGAGCCAGTGAATAAAATTTTACGATCGATCAATCGCCATTCTGTTGCGATTCAATAAGTTAAGTCTGACCCACGGCACTTGATAACGACCCTCAGGCCTGGGTTGGCTTCATGCAGCGCCAGTTCGAAGCGGTGCAGTTTGACGATGGCCGCGACGACGCTGAGGCCCAGGCCGGAGCCGGGGATCAGTCGATTGCGCTCGCTACGATAGAAGCGCTGCAATACCGCGGTGCGCTCGCCCTCGGAAATGCCGGGCCCATTGTCCCGCACGACGATTTCGGGTCGGGTCCGATCGCCGCCGAGTCCGACCTCCACCACCCCGCCTTCACCGGAAAATTTGATGGCGTTGTCCACCAGATTGCTGACGGCTTCGAACAGCAGTTTGGGGTCGGCGTCGACGATTATCCCCGGCGCGGGCGCCGCCGACAGACGCACGCCGCCAGCCTCGGCCAGGGGCTCATACAGCTCCACCACCTGGCTGATGATCTTGGCCAGATCGGTCGGTTTGAAGCCAGCCTGGCGTTCGCGCGCCTCCAGTTCGGAGATGCGCAACAGGGCGCGGAAACGCTCCAGCACCTCGTCTATCTCGCCGACGACGCGGGCGATGTCGTCGGGCTGATAGTCGGGCGACTGCTGGATGCGGTGCAACTGGGCCCGCGCGCGGGTCAGAGGCGTGCGCAGGTCATGGGCGATGGTTTCGGTCGACGCCTTGACCTCCGACATCAACCGCTCGACCTCGCCCATCATGTAGTTCACCGTGCCGGCGAACATGTCCAGTTCGTCGCGGCGCGCGCTGGTCGGCATCCGTCGCTTGAGATTTCCGGCCGCGATGTCCTGGCCCGCCGCCTGCAGAACGCGCAGCCGCCGCAGCGGCCCGATGCTGAGCGCCGTGCCGCAGGCCAGACCCACCAGGATGATCGATATCCCGCTCCAGAGCAGCGCCGCGGAGATGATCGCCCGGATCTCCCGCAGCTGGTTGACATCGCGGCCGACCACCAGCTCCTCGCCCGAGGGCAGGCGCCGGGCGATCAGGCGGGCATGGGCGGGGAAGCTGTGCGTCGGCGCAATCTCCACCGGCGGTCCGTTCGCGCGCAGCGCCGGCGGCAGTGCGCCCAGGTTGCCGGCGATCCATTGGCCGTTGGCGGAGAACAGAGCGAAGACCGAGATCCGATCGCCGCTCAGCGCCAACGCCTCTGCGATGCGTCCGCTCATCGCCTGGGGCGGCGAGCGCATCAACGCGTCGGCTTCGTTATTCAAGATGCCGTCCACCCGCCGGGTCAGATAGACCGCGGACTGCACATAGATCATGCCCAAAAGAGCCATCGCGCCGAGCGCGAACACCAGCCCGTAAAGGATCGTGAGCCGGAAGGTGGTGGTTCGCCAAAGCTCGCTAATCCGCATGGAGCATGTAGCCCAGGCCCCGTTCGGTCTTGAACAGGGGCGTCAATCCCGGCGTGTCGATCTTGCGGCGCAGCTTGCCGACATGGACATCGATCAGGTTGGTGCCCGGATCGAAATAGTACTCCCAGACCGCCTCGAAGATCATCCTGCGGCTCAGTGGCTGGCCGGCGTTGCGCATCATGAATTCCAGCAGCTTGAATTCCATCGGCAACAGCTCGATCCGCCGCCCGCCGCGCCGCGCCTCGTGCTTGACCAGGTCGAGTTCCAGATCGCGCACCTGCAGCAGGATCTCGGCCTTGCCCGAGCGGCTGTGGCGCCGCAGCAGCGCTTCCAGCCGGGCGATCAGTTCGGTGGGGGCGAACGGCTTGACCAGATAGTCGTCGCCGCCGGCGCGCAGACCGGAGACCCGGTCGTCGACGTCGCTGAGTGCGCTGACCATCAGCACAGGCGCCTCCGAGCCGGCGTCGCGCAGCGCCTTGACCACCTGCAGACCGTCGCGGCCGGGCAGCATCCGGTCGAGGGTGATGGCGTCGAATGGCTCGGCCAGGGCGGCCTCCAGCCCCTGCTGACCGTCGAACACCTGCTTGGGCTGGTAGCCGGACGCCGACAGGCACGCGGCGATCTCGGCTGAGGTTTCGGCGTCGTCTTCGATCACGAGAATTCGGGCCACCGGGACTCCTGTGCGGTGTCTGCCTGCTGCGGAGGCGGTTGCGAGCTTTCAGGGAGTTCGGGCCGATGATCGCAGGAATTTCCGGTTTCGTGGCAAAATTCCGCGCGGCGGGAACGCCCTGGGAGCCGGAAACCCTTAGTTCATGGGATTATCGGCCGCGAAGAGGCTGGCCCGCAGGCTCGCGGTGCAACGAGCGAAGGCGTCGGACCGCGGATCGAAACCGAGTTGCGCGCAGGACTCCTCAACGCGGCGGTGAACGTCGCGCGGCGACGCATAGAAATAGGACTTGAAAGGCCTCGCTTCACCTGTATCGCTGGCCTTGCTAACGTTTGAGGGCGCCGTGGGAGAAGCCCATGCGGGGAGCGGCGTCGCCTGGGCAGTGTGCAACACGCACTCCGACAGGGCTGGCGTTTCTGGTTCCAGGCCTTGGCGAAGGCAGCCCTGCCGCGCCTGCGCCAAGTCCTGGCCGCGGCTGAGGTTGTGCAGGGAGCCTGTCAGGCTCACGACGCAACGTACATAATGGGACTCGCCCGGCTGCACGCCGATCACCGATTGGCAGACGTCGCCGATCCGGGCGACCTGGTCAGCCGGAAAATTGTACGGATTATACGGTTCGGCCATGGCGCGGCCGGCTGGGGCGGCCATCAGCAAGGCAGAGGCGATGATCGCGCCGCGCCAACGCCGATCCAGCCAGCGCGGATATTCCAGGTGCGAGATCGGGGTGTTCATCAGCGTTCTCTTCGCGCATGTGTGGAACAGTCGACGACGCCAAAGCCTAGCATCGCGCGCGATATGCTCCAGTGAATAATATTTCACGGAGGCAAAGCTTTAAAATAAAACGATTGATAATGTTGAGGTTATTATTCAACTGTCATAATATATGGAATCATTTTACCACATATTACTTGAAGTATTTTCCGCAACAGTTCGAATCGACGCGATCTGGTTGGGGCTGAGCGGGTCCGAGATCAACTCGCGATCGGCTATGCCGAGGCCTCAGGCCAGAACCCAGCGCTAAGCTAGCTCTAGAGTCGGTGGCGCAGGCCAGCACCGAGCCCTGGATATCGCAGCCACTGTCGCTTTCCGCGTAAGGCACTCAGAAGGCGTAACGGGCGCCCGCCGTCGGAGCCGTGTTGTTGTTGTGGTAATAGGGGACGCCGGGGCCGTGAGGAATGGCGATGGCCAGACCGCCCGTGACGTCGGAATAGGCAATGCCGGCAAAGACGTCGAAACGCTTGGTGAAATGATAGCCCCCATAGAGCGAAACCTCGTCGAGCGTGCCCAAGCAGGAACTGCGAAAACCGGCGGTGGCCGAGCAGGTCGACGGAGTACGGAAGTCGTTCTGGAACTCATGATAGTAGGACAAAGTCAGGTCGGTTTGGCCGTTGTAGGCGTATTTCACGCCTGTCCAGAAGACTTGTACGATCTTGGGAGAATCTAGATTGTTGTCTTCGACGCCGCTCAGGAGATAGCCACCCTGGGCCGTGGCGCCGATGCCCAGCGGATCCTTTGGATTTCGCTGCAGGATGTATTCGTAGCCGCCAAAAAACTTGAACTGGTCCCAGGCATATTTGGCGGCGACCATGATGGCGGTGTTGTCGGTCACGATGCCGTATTCGGTGTTGTCCGTTGAGACCAGATTGGCCCCGTTGATTTGGTTTGTATTGATGCTGTCGACGGTCGACTGATAGGGCGCGGATGGACTCCCAGGCCCA
>Ga0302314_10001017_pt1 | contig 52365 bp, 49 predicted proteins | sample III_Palsa_N2_3_FD_200533 | JGI IMG/M metagenome (GOLD analysis project Ga0302314, IMG submission 200533) | Peat permafrost microbial communities from Stordalen Mire near Abisko, Sweden - III_Palsa_N2_3 | ecosystem: Environmental > Terrestrial > Soil > Palsa > Peat permafrost | place: Sweden... | reverse complement strand
TTCAACAAGCTCAAACACTTCCGAGCCGTCGCCACCCGATACGACAAGAACCCAGACAACTATCTCGCCGGCGTCAAACTCGCCTCAGCCAGAATCTGGATGCGCGCTAATGAGTCGGTGGCCTAGTCTGACAGCGGAACACCGGAGCGAAGAGGCCATGGCGACGGAGGGGGAGATCGTGGTGGAGGCGCGCGGCCATCGCTGTCCGGTGCCGACCCTGCGGCTGCGCCGCGCCGCCGAGCGCGCCCCAGCCGGCGCGATCCTGAGGCTGGTGGCGGACGACCCGTTGGCCCGGATCGATGCGCCGCACTTCGCCGGCCAGGCGGGGCTCGAGTTGCTGAGCGTGAGTGAGGCGGGTGGCGCGGTGATCGTGCGCGTCCGCAAGCCGGCGTCAAAATGAATGCGGCGCGCCGTTGGGGGAACGACGCGCCGCCAGGAGCAACCTCCTGATCGATCTCCGTCGCAACGAGGGACGGGGGAGCGCGAACGGCGACCGACGCTGCAATCCTTAGAGCGGCTCGACTGAACCCAGCATGAACGTGGCCGTCATTCGCGGTTGGGACCGACGATCGCAGCAGCGAGAAAGGTCCTGGAGGGGTTTTCCAGGCCGTCCGAGCGCGGGCGTGGGAAATAGATCCGGCCGGCTTCGACAGGGGTCAGGAAGTCGATCTGGGCAAAGCCGAGCTCGGTGAGCCGCCGGGCCACGTCGGCGCGTTTGAAGTGTGTTAGCCAGGGCTCGCCTGCCGCTCCGGCGCGTTCGGCAATGTCCGAGTCGCCCGATTGCGAAAAGCTGAAGGCGAGCTCGCTGTCTTCGGGAAAGCCGGCCACAAGCTGGAAGACCGCGTCCGCAGCCTCGGCGGTCAGATAGACCAGCACGCCCAGGCACGAGAAGAACGCCGGCCGCCCGAAGTCGAGCGGGCTCGCTCTCAGGCCTTCGGCCAGGGAGGTGGCCTCGAAGTCGATCGGAGCGAAGGTCAGATTGCCTGGAGTCGCCACCCCCGCCAGACGCGCGCGCTTCTCGGCTTGAGTCGCCGGGTGATCGACCTCGATGATGTGGAGTTCGCGCGCCCACTGCGGTTGGCGATAGGCGAAGGAGTCATAGCCGGCGCCCAGGACGACGTACTGATCGATCCCGCGGGCCACGGCGTCCGCCAGACGATCCTCGGCGAACCGGCTGCGAACGACCAGGCGCGCCCTGAGCTGACGGGAGCGGGGCTCGTCGATCCAGGCCGGCCGCGCGATCAGCGCCGTCCGCTCAGACTCGGCGAGCAACGAGGGGGCGATGGGGTCATCGAGGATCTTGGGCGACGCATCGAAGAGCTGATGGATGGCGCGATGGGCCATGACGCCGAGGGCGGTCCTACTCGGCGTTCGCGCCTCCATGGCTAGATCCCGCCCGCCTGTTCTAGAGGCGGGGTGTCCGCGGTCGAGTCGCCGAGCGCCTCGCGATCATGCGGCTGGCGCGGCGCTTTGATCATGTCGGGAACCTGAGCGAGACAAACATCCATGGCGTCCATGATTGCGCACCATGTCCATGCGTCTTTGTCACAATCACGGCGCCACCGCCCGGTCGTCGCCGCCGCCCAGCGTGACATGTCGGTCGGCGCTCGACTTCAAGCTTCCCGGCTTAGAACTTCTTCGTCACCCCCAGGCCATAGGTGCGTGGATCGAGGGTGAAGACGTTAGTGAACAGGCCCGAGGTCGGGTCGGTGAGGTAGGTGCCGGTAATCGGCTGAGCGTTAAAGGCGTTTTTCATGAACGCCTGAACCTCGATGCCATTGCGGGGATTGGCCACAACCAGGCTGAAGTTGACCACGTGGTAGGACGGGAGATAGTCGCTGACGGCATTCCAAATCTCGCCAAAGCTGCTGGCCTGCCAATAGTAGTCACCGCGCAGCGTGGCCTTCCAATCATCGTTGATGTTCAGCGTGTACTGAGCGCCGAGCGAGACGGTCCAATGCGGCGAATTGGGCAGGTCGTGCCCGCCCAGCTGCTCGGGAATGCCGAACTGGTAGGCTCCGGAACCTTTGAACGGGGTGCCGGGGATGCCGCCGCAAAGATCGCCCAGACCAAGCGCGTTCTGTCCAGAAGCGATCCAGCTGGCCACGTCGCTCGTCGGCGCCAGGCAATTGGTGCCGCCGGTTTCTTTGACGAGGGTGTAATTGGGATCGCCCTGGTTGAGATTGAGCTGGTCGACGAGGGACTGGCCGTTGTCGATACTGGTGTGGAGATAGCCAACGTTGGCGTTCAGGACCAGATTGCGGACCGGCTGCCACACACCCTCGAACTCGACACCATAGATTTTAGCGTTGATATTATAGTTCTGGATCGATTCAGAGACGATGGTCCCATATTGATAGCCGGTATAGTCGTAGTAGAAGGCATCGGCATTCAAGGTCAGGGTGTTGTGCAGAAGGGTGTTCTTGGTGCCGACCTCAAAGGCGTTGATGAACTCTGGCTTGTAGCCCAGCGGATAGCCGCAGGATGCAGCGGTGCTGCCGCTGGCGCCAAGCGAGGCTTGGCAAGGGGTATTGAACCCGCCACCCTTGTAGCCCCGCGAATAGCTTAGATAGACCAAAGTCTTGTCGGTGAACGAAAGCGTCGGCGTCCAGTCGAGATTGGCCCGACCGGTCCACTCCCGATAGGTCACCCTTTGGGGAACCAGACAGGCCGAGGCCGACGTGCTGCAGACGGTAGACGGAAAACCGCCTACCGCCGGGCCAGGGACACCACCGGCGCCGGGGATCGTGTAGCTGGCGCTGGCGTTGTTGGGAAGGATCGATTCGAGTGAAATCGGGTAAGCAATATTGTAAAGTTGATCAACGGTATAACGAAGGCCGCCGGTAAACTTCAGGTTTGGCAAGATGTTATAGTAAACCTCGCCAAATCCGGCGTATGATTTCAGAAAACCACCGCCGTTGCGAGAGTCGTAGTAGTTGTGACCGTCGCCCGTCGGCGGATAGTTCGGATCGACGTAGAGCAGGCCGCCAGCCGGCTGGGCTGGCGTAGCGGAGAGCGCGCCGCCGGCGGCATTGTTCGCCAGGGCGTAGGCCGTCAGGCCATTGCTTTCAACGTAGTAGTTGGAGGAGCCGGGCTCGGTGGTCTGTTCAGAGTAGAAGGCCCCGGCAGAGAAGTTCAGCGGTCCGTGGAAGGACGACGACAGACGGAGTTCCTCCGTGTATTCCTTACTCTCGATATCGGAATAGTCGAAGGTTCTGAGCGTGTTGGAGGCGCCAACCTGGGGATCGTTGACGACTCCGCCGGGAAAGATCGCGTTGATCAGGGCTCCGGGCAACACGCCGGTTCCGGCCGGCGTGAACACCCCGGTCGGAATGATGCGGTTGTAGTCTTCCGCCGTCGAACCGGCGTTGCGGTTGAAACCGGTGATCGAGGTGAGGGTCAGATCGTCGGTGATATGCCAGGCGACATGCAGGTCGATGATCGACTGCTGGGCCTTGTAGGTGGGCTGGATGACCGACTGGATGTCGTGCAGATTGCTGTTCTGCAACGGGTTGTTGGCGTTGAGATTGGTCCCATTGTTCAAGCCGATGATGTTGGCCAGCTCGCCGAACACCGTGCCGTTGGTGTTGACCGAGCCATAGGCGGCGGCCGAGTTGAGCGGCGCCTGAAGGCAGCCCTGGTTGAGGAATGCGGCATAGTCAGAGGTGATCGGGCCGCCGGCGGGCGCGACGGCGACCCCGCCGACACTGGCAGGGCCTGGGTCTGGCGTGCAGAGTTGCTTGCCGATCCGATTGCGCGTGTCGTCCTCGCTGTATTGCTCGAACATCAGATAGGCGTCGAGCTTATCGCTCGGTTTGAATCTCAAGGTGACGCGATATGAGTAGAGATCGCGACCGTCGACCCGTTCGTTTAGATCGGTGTTTTCGCCAAAACCGTCTGACGTGACCCGGATGCCAGCCACGCGCAGCGAGAACGCATCGCCCAGTGGCAAGTTGACCGCCCCGCTCAACTTGAGGGTATCGTAATTACCGTAGGAAACCGTGCCATATCCGCCAAACTGATCCGTAGGCTGATTGGTGATCAGGTTGACTGCCCCGCCGGTGGCGTTGCGGCCGTAGAGGGTGCCCTGCGGCCCCCGCACCACTTCCACCCGCTGGACATCGTAGAAGTCGGTGTCGGAGAAGTGGTTCGCGCCCAGTGGCAGTTCGTTCTCATTGATGCTGACGCCGGAGGTCCCGCCGGCCCCTGTGCTGCCGACGTCCGTGCCGATGCCGCGGATCTTGAGGTCGAAGCCGCCGAAGTTGCTGCGCGTGTAGTTGACGTCCGGAATTTGCAGCAGAAGATCCTGGCCGCCGTTCAAGTTTCTCGACTTGAGCGAATCCTGGGTGAAGGCGGAAACCGCCACCGGCGCGGATTGAAGATTCTCCTGCTTCCGCTGGGCGGTGACCACCACCTCGGCGATCATTGTGCCGCTGCCGGCTGTGGAGGTGTTCTGGACCGCGGTGGTGCTCTGGGCCGCGGCGGCGGTCGCAGCTAGGCCCAGCACGCCAAGGGCGCAAGTTACCAGTAGGGCGCGACGGCTCATAGTTCCTCCCACTGACGATCGTCCCTCTTGCGGGACCGTGTTTCTGCGTCGATGGGAGATGAAAGCTTGACGTGTGTCAAGAATTTATTATCCAGTCGTCAAGGGTCTTGGCGGCTGTTGGCGGCCCGCCCGCCCGCCCATGGGCGGGTTGTTGGATCGCGGGCGTCTTCGTGTTACACTCTGGCTTGGCGGGGATTTCGGGATACGGTCCGAGCGCCGGCGCGAGTGGACACTTGGAAAGAATTCCAAAGCAGCGGGCCAACAAGTTTGAGGCGCGGCGGGGCGAGCTGGCCGAGGCCACGCTCAAGACTCTGTCGGAGATGGGCTATGCCCGCACCAGCCTGCGCGAGATCGCCCAGAACTCAAACTTCACCCACGGCGTCCTGCACTATTATTTCGCCGACAAGGTGGACCTGATCGTCTGCAGCGTGCGGCAATACAAGGCGCGTTGCGTCACCCGTTATGACCGCATCATCGCCACCTCCACCAGCTTCGGAGAGCTGGAGGAACGGTTCCTGGACGCCCTGGCCGAGACCCTGAGCCAAGAAGCCCATATGCATAGGCTTTGGTATGATTTGCGCTCGCAGGCGCTGTTCGACGACGCCTTCCGCGCCGATGTCGCGGAAATTGACGACGGCCTCAAAAACATGATCGCGCGCGTCACCGCGCGTGGCCGCAAGCTGGCCCGGGCTGCCCAGGCGTTCAGCGACGCGGACGCCTACGCCATGTATGATGGCCTCTTCCAGCATTACCTGTTCAGGCACCTGGCCGGCGACACGCGGGCGGTCGGCCAGATGCGCGACGGCGCCCGCAATCTTCTGCGCCTAGTCATGGGCGTGGACGCCGCGTCGACGATCGCCGCCTAGCTACGACCGTCTGAGCTCGCCCGCCGATTGTGGCGCCCAGCGGGTTCGACCGTGTCTAGAATCTTGACGGCTGGCCAATTTTGTCTTGACAGGTGACCAAACCGGACCTTGGATCGGCGGCGGGCGCCCAGGCGCCACGATCATAAGAAGAACAAGAGTTCGGGAGGTTCGAGTTGAACCCATTCGACCTGACGGGCCGATCGGCCCTGATCACAGGCGCCGCGCGCGGGATCGGCGCCGCGATCGCACAGGCCTTGGCGGAGGCCGGCGCGGCGGTGGCCATAGGTGACGTGCTGGTAACGCCAGGCCGCCAGACGGCCGCCGCCATCGCCGACGCCGGCCACAAAAGCTGTTTCGTAAAGCTTGACGTGTGCGAGGAGGAGGATTGGATCGACGCCGTCCCCGCGGTGATCGAGGCGCTGGGCGGTTTCGACATCCTCATCAACAACGCCGGCGTCGAGATTTCCTCTCTGATCGTCGATCAAACGCCGGCCGACCTTCGCCGCATGCTGGAGGTCAATGTCCTGGGTGTGAGCTTGGGCCTCAAGCACGCTTTTCGAGCCATGAAACCGGGCGGCGCGGCCGGCGCCGGCGGAGCGGTGGTCAACATCTCCTCGGTGGCCGCTACGATCCCCTTCCCGGCTATCTCAGGCTACGCGGCCACAAAGTCGGCGGTGGATCGACTGACACGAACGGGGGCGCTGGAGGCGGGCAAACTAGGATACGGCGTACGCGTCAACTGCGTCTTTCCGGGGTTGGCGCCGACCGCCATGGGCCTGAAACTGGCGGAGGACATGGCCGCCATCGGCCTGTGGCCGAGCGCCGAAGCCGCGGTCGCCGAGGTGGTCGGTCTGACGCCGCTGGGACGATTGGGCGAGGTCGCCGACATGACCGGTCCGGTCGTATTCCTGTGCAGCAATGCAGCGCGCTTTATCACCGGGGCCGGCCTGTCGATTGACGGCGGCATGGGCATGTAACCCTAATAAATCCAGATCTGAGATGACTTTCACCATCGGAACGCAGAAACCATGACCGCCAAGAAACCCGTCGTCGTATACGGAGCATCCGGATACACCGGCCGCCTGGTCTGTGAGTATCTGCGCGAGTACAACACGCCGTTCATCGCGGCCGGGCGCGACCGGGCCCGGGTCCAGGAGGCCATGGACAGGGTTCCCGGCATCGAAACCGCCGACTACGAGGTGGCCGAAGTCGAGCACGACGTTGCTTCCTTGACCGCCCTGTTTCAAGGCGCGCGGGTGGTGTGCAACATGGTCGGTCCGTTCGGCAAACTCGGCCATGAAACCGTGGAAGCCTGTCTGAATACGGGCTGCCACTACCTGGACACCGCCGGCGAACAGGGCTGGCTGATCGACGCCGAGGCGCGTTGGGGCGCCAAGTTCGCAGCCAAGGGACTTCTACTCTCGCCCGGCATTGCACAGATGTACACTACGGGCGAGATCGCTGCGCAGGTCTGTCTTGAAAACCCCGGCGTCGACTCTCTCGATATACTGGTGCTGTGGAAAGGGTTTCCGACCTACGCCTCCACCCAGACTATCTTCGCGATCCTCGAGACAAATTGGTACTACCTGGAGCAAAACAAATACGTCGAGTGGCCCCAGGATACGCACATGGACGTTGCGGTCCCCGGTCAGCATGTCTCGACCCTGGTGACGCCGTGGACGGGAACGTCTCATCCGGTGTGGTTCAAGAACGACCCTCGGGTGGCGAACTGCAAGGCGCTGGGCGGGGTGTTCGAACGCAAGGTCATGGAGGGCTTTGTCGCCACCCAGAAGATGTTCGAAGAACAGATCAAACCTCTGAGCCCGGAACACCGCGAAGCCGCTTTGGCCGACATTGCCGCCTCGATCCAGGGCGGCATGCCGCCGCGCGAAAACCCGCGCGTTAACACATCGCTGGATTCAGTCTACGGCTCTGGGCCCCTCGCCCGGGTTCACTGCGTCATAAACGGACATTCAAACTATAAGCAGACCGGCCTCCTGCAGGCCTACGTCGCCTACAGCTTGTTGCAGCAGCCGCCCTTGCGGGTCGGGTTCGCCTCGGCTTGCCAGGCGTTCGGCCACCGCACGCTCTTGGGCGTGCTGAGAAAGTTCGGCCTGGTCATGGAACCCGTCATCGATACGCAGGGCTGATCCGATGCGCCTGATCGACTATCTCGACAAAGGCGCAATGCTGGGCGCGCAAGCCCCCTGCCTCACCACCGGCGAGAACGACCTCTCTTATGGCGAGGTGCAATGTCTGACCTATCGCCTGTCGCGCGCCCTCGCCCGTTCGGGCGTGCAGCCGGGCGACAAGGTGGCGGTGCTGTCCAGCAACGACCCGATCGCTTTCGCGTGCGTCTTTGGCATATCGCGGGCCGGCGCCGTCTGGTGCCCGATCAATCCGCGCAACGAGGTGGCCGAAAATCGCGTGACCCTCGACGGCTTCGACTGTCGGGCTCTGATCTTCCACAGCGACTATGCGCCGATGGTGGAGAAGATGCGCCCGGAGCTTCCCAAGCTCGAGTTGCTCGTCTGTCTCGACAAAACTCTGCTCTACGCGCCGGCGCTGGGCGACTGGCTGCAAGGCTGCGGCGACGAACCGATCGCGATCGAGCCTTCCGACGACATTGCAATGATCGCGGGCACTGGCGGCACCACAGGGCAGCCCAAGGGAGTCATGCTTACAGGTCGCAACCTGGAGACCATGACCGCCATCACCCTGATGAGCTATCCGTTCGAGCCGAGGCCGACCTATCTGGCCTTGGCCCCCCTCACCCACGCCGCGGGCGTGCTGTGCTTTCCGATGCTGGCGCTGGGCGGCCGCATCGTCATCATGCCCAAGCCCGATCTCGGCGAGTTCCTCGATCTGGTCGCCCGAACGCGCGTGACCCACACCTTCCTGCCGCCGACCCTGATCTACATGCTCCTGGACAAGCCAGGGTTGGCCGACGCCGATCTCAGTTCCCTGCAGTGCTTCTGGTATGGCGCGGCCCCGATCTCGGCGAGCCGTCTTGAGGAGGCGCTGATCAGGATCGGGCCGGTGATGGCGCAGCTTTTTGGTCAGACCGAAGCCCCGATGATGATCTCGACGATGGCGCCGAGCGACCATTTCAACCCCGATGGAACGATCGCGCTGCCGCGCCTGGCCTCGGCCGGCCGCCCCTCGCCGCTGACCCAGGTCGGCATCATGGACGAGGAAGGCCGCCTGCTGGCCCGCGGTGAGCGCGGCGAGATCGTCATCCGCGGCTCCCTGACGATGGCCGGCTACTACAAGAATCCCGAGGCGACAGCGGAGATTTCGCGGCATGGTTGGCGCCACACGGGAGACATTGGCTATCTCGACGCCGACAATTTTCTCTACATCGTCGACCGCGCCAAGGACATGATCATCACCGGCGGCTTCAACGTCTACTCCGCCGAGGTGGAGCAGGCCCTGATGCGCCATCCCGCCCTCGCCGATAGCGCCGTCGTGGGCCTGCCGGATGAAAAATGGGGCGAGCGAGTTTGCGCCGTCGTCCAGCTCCGCCCCGGCCACGACGCCGACGTCGCCGAAATCCTCGCGTTCGTGAAGTCCGCGCTCGGCAGCGTCAAGACGCCCAAGTCGCTTGAGATCTGGTCAGATTTGCCGCGGTCGAAAGTCGGCAAGGTGCTCAAGAAGCAGGTGCGTGAGATGCTCTTGGCGAGGTCGAACGGGTAAGCCGCGCCCACCTGCCCCCGACGTGAAACCTAGATCGCGCCCGCCTGCTCGAGCGCGCCGATATCGACAGTCGAGAAACCCCAGTCGCCGAGCGCCTGGGTGTTGTGTGCGCCGATCGCCGGCGGCGGACCGGCGACGGCGCCAGGCGTGGCCGAGAATCGCGGCGCGGGGGCCGGCTGGGTGACCCCGGCGACCTCGACGAAGGTCTGGCGCGCGGCCATGTGCGGGTGGTGTGGCGCTTCGTTCATGTCGAGCACCGGAGCGAAACAGACATCCGTGGCGTCCATGAGCGCGCACCAATCGTCGCGGGTCTTGGTCGCAATCACGGCGGCGAGCTTCTCGCGCTTTACCGACCACGAGCCGCGATCCATCTGTGACTTGAACTCTGGGTCAGAAATACCGGTTTTTTCTAACAAAAGCGCATAGAACTGGGGCTCGATCGAGGCGATCGAGATCCAGCCGCCATCGGCGCACTGATAGGTGTCGTAGAAGTGGGCCCCGCCATCGAGCAGGTTGGCGCGGCGACCCTCCTGCCAGATCCCGGCCGCCTTCATGCCGTAGAACATGGCCATCAGCGAGGCGGCGCCGTCGCACATCGCGCAGTCCACCACCTGGCCGCGCCCGGTGGCCCGTGCGTGGAGCAGCGCCGCCAGCAATCCGAAGGCGAGGTAGAGCGCGCCGCCGCCGAAATCGCCGACCAGGTTCAGCGGCGGAATCGGCTTGTCGTCCGTTCCAATCGCCGCCAACGCGCCGGTGATGGCGATGTAGTTCATGTCGTGGCCGGCGGCCTGCGACCATGGGCCGGTCTGCCCCCAACCGGTCATGCGGCCATAGACGAGCTTCGGGTTGCGGGCCAGCGCGACTTCCGGGCCCAGGCCGAGGCGCTCCATGACCCCTGGACGGAAGCCCTCGAAGACCGCGTCCGCCGTCGCCATGAGCTTGAGGCAGGCCTCCACGGCGGCGGGGGACTTGAGGTCCATGGCCACCGACCGGCGGCCGCGGGCGGTGACATCGCTCGGCGAACCCCTCCCCGCGCCCTTGCGGTCGATGCGCACGACGTCGGCGCCGAGGTCGGACAGCAGCATGCCGCAAAACGGCCCCGGGCCGATCCCGGCGAACTCGAGCACCTTCAGGCCCGAAAGCGGTCCTTCTCCCATCGCGTCCTCCCAAGAATCCGATTAGTCCCAGACTTGAAGCCTTGCCGCTCCGTCAGGCAAGCACGCGCTTCGCGTTGACGGTGAGCGCGGCTAGGATGACGCCGGTTTCGGGCCGCTGACTGGGAAGGGATCTTGATGGGACCTGGCGTCGCAGGCGGCGGGCAGATCTACGGCGTCGTGCTGACGCTGGTGGTGGTGATGGCCATTGTGCTGATGCGCAATCGGCGGCCTCGGCGGCTGCGACTTGAGGCCATGTGGATCCGGCCCGTCATCATCCTGGCGCTGGTGGTGCTGTCGGTAGTCGCCGCCCCGCCGCCGACCGACCTTCTCACCATCTCCCTGATCACTTTGGCCGTGGTTGTCGGGGCGGGCTTGGGCTGGCTGCGCGGCAGCCTGATGAAGATCGACGTGCACCCCGAGACTCACGACATCAGCGCCCGCGCCTCGCCGGCCGGCATGCTGTTCATCCTGGCCATCCTGGGGGTGCGCATGTACCTGCGCCAGGAGGCCATGACGACGCCGATTGCGGGGCTGTCGCCTGCGGCCATCGCCGACGCGCTGATCCTGCTCGCCGGCGCGATGCTGACCGTAACAAATCTCGAGATGTGGCTTCGGGCCCGGCGGCTCCTGGGCGCGGCCCGGTCGGCCTCCGCCACGCCAGGCGACCCGACCATCGTCAGCTAGGCGAGCGGGCCAGCTTTGCGATCTCTTCGAGGATGCGTTCGGCGGCGGCGAGCCGGCCCTTGGGGGTCGCCCACTCGCCCTTGATCGACAGCTTCTGATCCGGCCGCAGCCGCCAGGTCATCGGGTGTTTCTGCACGTGGGCCACCAGGCCGGCCGGATTGGCGAAATGGTCGCCTCGGAAGGTGACGACGGCGCCCGCCGGCCCGACGTCGATCTTGGCGACGTTGGCCTCGCGGCAAAGGCCCTTGATGGCCACGACCTTGAGCAGCTGGTCGGCCTCCGGCGGCAGGGGACCGAAGCGGTCGATGAGCTCGGCGGCCAGGGCTTCGCGGTCTTGCGAATGTTCGGCCTCGGACAGGCGCCGGTAAAGTGCCAGGCGGACGTTGAGATCAGGCACGTAGGCTTCCGGAATGAGCACCGCCGCGCCGGTGTTGATCTGTGGCGACCAGCCCCGGTCGAGGCTCATCGGCGCGCCGGCTCCGGTCGCTTTCAGCTCGGCGACGGCGTCCTCGAGCATCTGCTGGTAGAGCTCGACGCCGATCTCGCGGATGTGGCCCGACTGAGCGTCACCCAGGAGATTGCCGCCGCCGCGGATGTCGAGGTCGTGGCTGGCCAGCTGGAAGCCGGCCCCCAGGCTGTCGAGCGACTGCAGGACGTGCAGCCGTCGTTCGGCCGCCGGCGTGATCGCCCGCTCGAACGGCGTCACCAGATAGGCGTAGGCGCGCGCCTTGGCCCGGCCGACCCGTCCGCGGAGCTGGTAGAGCTGGCCAAGGCCGAACATGTCGGCGCGGTGAACGACGAGGGTGTTGGCCGTTGGGATGTCGAGGCCGGATTCCACGATCGTCGTGGACAGCAGCACGTCGTACCGGCCCTCGTAGAAGGCCGACATGACGTCTTCCAGCTGGGTCGGCGACATCTGGCCGTGGCCGACCACGAACTTCACCTCGGGGACCTGCTCGCGCAGGAACCGTTCGAGGTCGGGCAGGTCCTTGATGCGCGGAGCGATGTAGTAGGCCTGCCCGCCGCGGAACTTCTCGCGCAGCAAAGCCTCGCGGATGGCCACCGGGTCCTGTGGCGTCACGAAGGTGCGCACGGCCAGGCGGTCGACGGGCGGGGTGGCGATAATCGACATCTCGCGGATGCCCGACAGCGCCATCTGCAGCGTGCGGGGGATCGGCGTCGCCGTAAGCGTCAGGACGTGCACTTCGGCCCGCAGGGCCTTGAGCGCCTCCTTGTGCTTGACGCCGAAGTGCTGCTCCTCGTCGACGATGACCAGACCGAGGTCCTTGAACATGACGTTCTTGGACAGCACGGCGTGGGTGCCGATGACGATCTCGGCTTCGCCTTTGCTGAGCGCCTCGCGCGCGGCGTTGGCCTCCGCCGTCGGGACCAGGCGTGAGAGCCGGGTGATGCGGACGGGCCAGCCCTGGAAGCGTTGGCTGAAGGTGGCGAAGTGCTGGCGGGCGAGGAGGGTCGTCGGACAGACGATCGCCACCTGGCGACCGCTCATCGCCATGACGAAGGCGGCGCGCAGGGCCACCTCGGTCTTGCCGAAGCCGACGTCGCCGCAGATCAGCCGATCCATCGGCTTGCCCGACGCCAGGTCGGCGAGGACATCGCCGATGGCGTTCAACTGGTCCTCGGTCTCCTCGTAGGGGAAGCGGGCGCAGAATTCATCGAAGATGCCATGCGGCGGCTCGGTCTCCTCGGTCTCGCGAGTGGCGCGGGCGGCGGCGATGGCGATTAGCCCTTCGGCCATATCACGCAGCCGTTCCTTGGCCCTGGCCTTGCGCGACTGCCAGGCGGCGCCGCCAAGCTTGTCGACCGCGACACCATCGCCTTCCGAGCCGTAGCGGGTCAGGAGGTCGATGTTCTCTACCGGCAGGTAGAGCTTGGCTGCGTCGGCGTAGTGCAGCTCCAGGCAGTCGTGGGGCGCGCCCGTAACGTCGAGGGTGCGCAGACCGGCGTAGCGGCCGATGCCGTGGTCGATGTGCACGACGAGATCGCCCTGGGTGAGCGCCGTGGCCTCGGCCAGGAAGTTGGAGGCGCGGCGGCGACGGCGCGGGCGGGCCAGCCGGTCGCCAAGGATGTCGGTCTCGGAAATGATGGCGAGGTCGGCGGTCTCAAAGCCGGCCTCGAGCGGCAGGGCTGCACGCTGGAGCTTTTTCGGATCGGCCGCCTTGGCCGCCTGCCAGTAGGGCGCGAAGGCGATGTCCTTGAGGCCGTGATCGGCCATCATTGAGGCCAGGCGATCGGACGAGCCCTCGGTCCACGAGGCGAAGATCACCCGCTTGCCGGCCGCGGCCAGGGCCTTGGCGTGGTCGGCGGCGGCTTCGAACAGGTTGACGCTGTCACGCGTCCGTTCGGCGGCGAAGGTCCGGCCGAGCTTGGCGCCCAGGTCGGCGATCCCCGCCCCCGGCTCGCGCTGCAGGGGCTCGAACTGGCGGCTCGGGTTCGCCTCGAGACGTTCGGTCCAGGCCTCAGCGTTGAGATAGAGGCTGTCCGGCGGCAAAGCCCGGTAGTGGGCGCTGCGATCGGCCTGGGCGCGGGCTTCGTAGGCGTCGGCGATCATCGCCAGGCGCTCGTCACGGGCCTCGCGCGCCAGGTGATCGAGCGCCACCAGTGTCTGGGTCGGCAGGTAGTCGAACAGCGTCTCGAGGTGCGAATAGAACAGCGGCAGCCAGTGCTCCATGCCGGCCCGCCGGCCGCCGCCGCTTACCGCCTCGTAGAGCGGGTCATCACCGGCGGCGCCAAAGGCGGTGAGGTAACCATTGCGGAATCGGGCTATCGAACTGGTGTCGACCAGGGCCTCGCTCACCGGCAGGAGGTCGACCGCCTGCATCTGGCGGGTCGAGCGCTGAGTCTCGCGATCGAAGCCGCGAATCGATTCCAGCGTGTCGCCGAAAAGATCCAGGCGCACCGGCTCGGCTGCGCCGGGCGGAAAGACGTCGATCACACCGCCCCGGATGGCGAACTCGCCGCGTTCTGAGACGGTCGAGGCGCGCTGGTAACCGTTGACAGCGAAATACCGCTCGAGCTCGGTCAGATCGACCGCCGCCCCCACGCGGGTCGACCAGGCGGCGCCGGTCACCGCTTCGCGTGGCGGCACGCGCTGCATCAGGGCCGCGGCGGTCGTCACCAGCAGGGTCGGCTTGCCGAACGCCCCGCCCCTGGCCAGCCGGCTGAGGACGGCCATGCGCTCGGCCGCGCAGCCGGCCGAAGGCCCGACGCGGTCGTAGGGCAGGCAGTCCCAGGCCGGAAAGTGCAGCAGCTCCACTTCAGGCGCGAAAAACACCATCGCCTCGGCGAAGGCCTGGGCGCGCGAGCCGTCGCGAGCCACGAAGACAGTGAGTCCGCCGCGGGCGCGGCAAACGTCGCCCATGACAAGGGCGTCGAACCCCTCCGGCGCGCCGGTGAGCTCCATCGCGCCCGGCGCCTGGGCGACGGCTTTCAGAAGTTGGGATGTAGACAAGCTCTTCAGCCGCCTCGGGCCGGCAATCCGATGCGCGCGTGGTCGCGAATCGCGTCCAGCACCGGGCCGTCGAAAGCCGCCGGGACGGCCGCGGCGCCGACGATCCAGGCGTAGACGTCCTGGTCGTTGGCCTCCAGCAGGCGCTCGAAGCTCGCCAGCTCCGCCTCGTTCATCGAGCCCGCGCGTGCGTCGGCGAAGGAGCCGAGAATCAGGTCGGCCTCGCGGAAACCGCGCCGCCAGGCCCGCAGCCGCGCCCGCTTGACGCGCGCCTCATCCATGGTCGGCGTCGTCGCGGAAGTAGGGCTCAACCGGGCCCTGGAGCTTGACCGTCATCGGCTTGCCGCGCCGGTCGGTGGTCTGGCCGACCGTCAGCCGCACCCAACCTTCGCTGACGCAATATTCCTCGACGTTGGTTTTCTCCACGCCCTTGAAGCGTATGCCCACGCCTCGCTGCAGCAGGGCGGGGTCGTGGAACGGAGACTCGGGATCGACCGACAGACGGTCGGGTGGGAGGTCACTCATCGAAGGGTCCTGGGAGGCTTGGGCGGCCGGCTAGATAACGCCCCGGAACGGAGAAGGGAACTGCGGCGAACGCCGGTCCGGTCATTGACCTCAAAGATGGCGCCGCGCGACTTTCCAGTGAATCAGAGCGATTTGGGATGGGAGGCTGTGTGCGCGCGATCTTGGTCATTTCGGCGATGTCGGCCGTGCTTCTCGCCGGCCGGGCATCCACCCAGTCAGTCGCGCCTGATCCCCAGGCGCTCGATCTCGCCCGCCAGATCGTCGCGTTCGACGGCGATCGTGAGCGCATGTCGAAACAACTGGATGCTTTGGGTCAGCTGCTCCCCAGCCAGGTCGGCCTGATGCTCAGTGTCCAGGATCCTGCCCAAAAGCAGAAGATCGCCGATCTCGTCAAAGCCCGCCTCGAAACCATGAAGGATGGCCTGGTCGCGGCGAGGGTTTCGGCGATGGCCCAGACTTATCCGGCCGATTTGCTGCAGGGCGGCCTCGCCTTCCGCCACACGCCCACCGGCGAGGCGTACCGGAACGCGACACCCGCGCTCAACGCGGCCGCCGGGGCCGCGCTTCTTTCCGACAAACCCACGCCGGTCGATCCGGCCATTCCGCAAGCAAAGCTTGCGCTGATCGATCGCATCCTCAAGGCGCAGGACGTCGAGGGGTCTTCACGCAAGGGGTGGCGGGCGCTGTCGGCGATGCTTAATCAGGCTGGCGGTGGCGCTCCCTCGACGCCGTCGGCTCAGGACGCTGCGGACGAGACCGCCTATGTCCAAAGCGTCATGGCGGCGGAAATACAATTCTACGCCCAGACCTTTTCGGACGCGCAACTGGCCGACCTCGTCGCCTATTTCGAAGGGCCGGTCGGTCACGCCTTCCAGTCCGGCGCGGCGCGATTGCTGGCGACGGGGGCTCCTAGCTATGCAGATGTCATGGCGCACACCTATGATCATTTCAGCGACGAGATGTGCGCAGCCGTCACTTGCACGCCAGCGCAAAGAACTCAGCTCAATGACGCGATGGCCAAGATCCAGTCCATCATCGCCAGCGTCTCGAAATTGGCGGCTGGATGAGGCGCTCCGCTAAGATTCAATCCACAGATGACGCAGATTTACTCAGATTGACGGCTGACAAGTCGGGCGCGATCGGCGACGTTGATGAGTCCGACCGCGCGCCGAAGGCGCGCATTGGGAGGATCCCCGCCGACCTTTGAGCGGTCACCGCCATCATTCTGTGTTCATCTGCCTCATCTGTGGATAACCAGCTTCACCAATGCGTCCCCCTGCGCTCTTTCCCCTGTTCGCGCCTGTCTCGAGCCTGAAGGGGGTTGGGCCCAGGGTCGCGCCGCTGCTGGAGCGGATCGCCGGGCCGCTGGTGCGCGACCTGCTGTTCGTTCCGCCCCATTCGATCATACGGCGATCTGAGACCGAGATCGCTGCCGCCCGCGAGGGCGAAGTCCAGACCCTGCGCCTGACCATTATCGGTCACGAGCGGCCGGGCCGGCCCTCGGCGCCGTGGAAGATTCGCGCCAGCGATCCGACCGGCTTCATCACCTTGGCCTTCTTCAAGGGTCACGGTCCGCACCTGGAGCGCGCTCATCCGCCGGGCGCGGTCCGCGTGGTAAGCGGCAAGGTCGAGCTCGACCGCTACAGCGCGACGCCGCAGATCGCCCATCCCGACTACATCGTGCCGCCCGAGCGCGAGGGCGAGATCCCAGAGATCGAGCCGATCTATCCCGCGACGGCGGGCCTTCCCTCACGAGCCGTCCGGCGCTTCGTGCTGGAAGCGCTGGAGCGGGCGCCGGCGATGGCCGAATGGGACGACCCGGCCTTTCTCGCCGCCCAGGCGTGGCCCTCGTGGCGCGAGGCGCTCGCCGCGCTGCATGAGCCAACGAACGAGGCGGACCTGGCGCTCGCCTCGCCGCACCGGCGCCGGCTGGCGTTCGACGAACTCTTGGCCCATCAGCTGGCCCTGGCCCAGCGCAAGTCAGCCAATCGCGCCGAACCGGCTCCCGTCATTCCCGCCAGCGAGCTAGCCGACCGGGCCGAGGCCGCCCTGCCCTTCCGTCTCACCGGCGCCCAGACCCGCTCGCTGGCCGAACTGCGCGCCGACCTCGCCTCCGGCCAGCGCATGACGCGCCTGATCCAGGGCGACGTCGGCTCGGGCAAGACGGTGGTGGCCATGCTGGCCATGCTGGATGTCGCCGCCGCCGGCTTGCAGTCGGCGCTCATGGCGCCGACCGAGATCCTGGCGCGGCAGCATTTCGAGACCCTGAGCGGCCCCCTCGCTTCCCAGGGCGTATTGGCCGTGCTCCTCACCGGCCGCGACAAGGGCGCCGCCCGCCAAGCCAAGCTGGCCCAGATGGCCGACGGCCGCGCCGCCGTGGCGGTGGGCACCCACGCCCTCATTCAGGACGACGTGAGCTTCGCGCGCCTGGCCTTCGACGTCATCGACGAGCAGCACCGCTTCGGCGTCTCCGAGCGGGCGAAGCTGCAGGCCAAGGGCGCCGGCGTGCACCTGCTGGCCATGTCGGCGACACCTATTCCACGGACGCTGGAGTTGACCGTGTTTGGCGACCTCGACGTCTCGCGCCTGGACGAGAAGCCGCCGGGGCGCATCCCGCCGGCGACGCGGGCCGCGCCCATGTCCCGACTCGGCGAGGTCGTCGACCGGCTGGAGGCGGCGGCTCAGGCCGGCAAGCAGGCCTTCTGGATCTGCCCCCTGGTCTCGGACTCCGAGGCGCTGGACCTCGCCGCCGCCGAGAGCCGCGCGACCCAGCTGCGTGCTCGCCTCGGCGACGCGGTGGGATTGGTTCACGGCCGCCTCGCGCCCACCGAGAAGGATCGCGTGATGGCTGATTTCGCCGAGGGGGGCTTGGCGGTGTTGGTCGCCACTACGGTGGTGGAAGTGGGCGTCGACGTGCCGGCGGCGACGATCATGGTCATCGAACAGGCAGAGCGTTTTGGCCTCGCCCAGCTTCATCAGCTGCGCGGCCGGGTGGGCCGCGGCGGCGGCGAGTCGAGCTGCGTGCTGCTCTACGACCCGCCGCTTTCGGACATCGCCAAACGCCGGCTCGACATCCTACGCCACACCGACGACGGCTTCCTGATCGCCGAGAAGGACCTGGAGCTGCGGGGCGGCGGCGATCCGCTCGGCCTCGCCCAGAGCGGCTTTCCGGCCTACCGCCTGGCCGACCCGGCGGCGCACCGCGATCTCATTCGCATTGCGGCCGACGACGCCCGCCTCATCCTGACGCGCGACCCCGGGCTCGAAGGACCGCGCGGCCGGGCCGTCGAGGCCTTGCAGGCGCTGTTCGACTGGCGCGCCGGCGCGCCGATCACCCGGGCGGGTTAGAGGTGAAATAGGCTGTCTTCCGCGCCACGGCGTCCGCCTCCAGATCCGCCCAGAAGAGATTGTACGGCGGGGTGCGAAGTCGCTCGACCCAACCGCCCTGGGGCTGCAGCGAGGCGCTGCGCGGGCGGCCGACGCGGAGGATCCCACCCACGCATTGAGCGCCCACCTGGCGAGCCATAAAGCCGGGCCGCGTTCCCCACTCCAGACCGGTGGCGTTGGCTGCGCCGAGATTGAGTCGGGCGGGCGCACTGGCGTCGCTGCGGGCGCCGAGCAGCGGATTCACACACAGGATCGGCGCATGGCCGAGCGCGACAAGTCGGCCGTCCGGGCCCCAGACCAGGCTGCGGGTGTAGATGTCGAGGATCCGACGGAAGTCGGTCGGGCTGGCCGAGATCCAGGCGACGACGCAGCCGGACTCGTCGCGCTGGCTGCAGGCCGGCAGCTCTGGCGCATCGGCGCGAACCGCGGTTTCGATCAGATAGGCGGCCACCAGCCGCCGGCGGATTTCGGGATGGGTCACGATCTCATCGGCGAGGAGTCGCGCCGCCAGCGCCCCGCCCTGCTCGACGCCCACAAGGATGAACGGCCGCCCCCCGGACAGGTGCGAAAGGTAGAACTCGAAGGCCGCCTTGACGTCGCCGTAGGCGAACTGGCGCGCCTCGAGCGCGTCATCGAAGAGGGTCAGCGAGGTGTAGAGGCTGGCCTGGCGGTATCGGGGGGCGAAGATGGCGCCCGCGGCGGCGAAGGGCGCTGTGTCGTTGGGCGCGATGGTGCGCGCGTAGAGCGCCCCGGCGGCCGGATCGTCGATCGGGCCGTTCCAGTTCTTGCCGCCGTCGAATGTGGTCGGGTGGATGAAGAAAATATCGACGTCGCGCCGTTCGCCGGAGCGAGGAAGCTGGTCCCAGGCTCCGGCCAGGGCGTAGTTCGGCGCCGCAGGGGGGCGGTAGACCGTGTACGGCACCTGTGGATTGAGGAACGCCTCGAGGATATCGTCCTGCCAGACGAAGAACGCGGCGAGCGCGAGGACGACGGCGATGCCGCCTCCGAGAATCAGCCAAAATCTAGGACCGCGTCGGGCCATACCTCCCGATACATGACGCGAGAAAGACGCGCGAGCGCGCTCAGCGCCAGGGATCGGGGGTCGCGAGGTAGGACTGGATGTAGTCGGTCACGCCGTCTTCCAATGAGGCGAACGGGGCGTCGTAGCCTGCCGCCCGCAACCGCTCGATGCGGGCTTCGGTGAAATACTGATACTGCCGATCGAGACCTTCGGGCATGTCGATGAACTCGATTTTCGGCGTCACGTCGGCGGCTTTGAAGGCGGCTAGCGCGAGATCGTGGAAGCTGCGCGCGTGGCCCGAGCCGAGGTTGAAGATCCCGCTCACCTCACGGTGATCAAGGAGCCAGGTTGCGACGCGCGCGGCGTCGCGCACATAGACGAAATCGCGCTTCTGGCCGCCGTCGGGCACGTCCGGGCGATAGGACCTGAACAGGCGCACCGGCCGACCGGAAGCTACGTCGGGCCAGATCTTGGCGATGACCGAGCGCATCTCGCCCTTGTGGCTCTCGTTGGGGCCATAGACGTTGAAGAATTTCAGCCCCGCCCATTGTGGCGGCGCCTGGCCCCGCGCGGCCCGGCGTACGGCCCAGCGGTCGAAGAGGGTCTTGGACCAGCCGTAGGCGTTAAGGGGCCGCAATTCCGCCAGCGCCTCGGGATGGGAGTCGTCATCGAAGCCGTCGGCGCCGTCGCCATAGGTCGCCGCCGAGGAAGCATAGATGAGCCTGCGGTCGTGCGCCGTGCACCAAGTGAACAGCAGGCGCGACAGGTTGAAATTGTTGATGATGATCTTGTCGGCGTCGGGCTCGGTGGTCGAAGAAACGGCACCCATATGGATCACCGCCTCGAGGTCGCGCCCTTCGAGCCAGGCGCGGAGGTCTTCCGGTTGAACGAAGTCGGCGATCGGGTGCTTGGCGAGGTTGCGCCACTTGCCGAGGGCCGCACCGCGCAGGCGATCACAGACCACGACGTCGAGACCGGGATCGGCTGTCAGCTCGGCGACGATGTTGGAGCCGATGAAGCCAGCGCCGCCAGTAACGAGCACCACGCCGCTCATTTGCGCGCCGCCTTGGCGAGCGTCGCGGTGGTCGAATGGCCTTCGACGAAGGTCGCGATCCGCACCTCTCCGCCCCAGCCCTGCACCAGATCGGCGCCGACGACGCTTTGCGGCGTGTAGTCGCCACCCTTGACCAGCAGGTCCGGCCGGGCGGCGGCGATCAACTCGGCCGGCGTGTCGTCGTCAAAGGCTGTGACGAGGTCCACGCAGGCCAGCCCCGCCAGCACCAGCGCCCGCGCTTCGAGCGAATTGACCGGTCGCTCGGGACCCTTGGCCCGCCGCACCGAGGCGTCGGAGTTCACCGCCACGATCAGGCGGTCGCACCAGCCGCGCGCCTGGGTGAGATAGGCCACGTGTCCGGGATGAAGAATGTCAAAGCAGCCGTTGGTGAAGCCGACCTTCAACCCACGCTCTCGCCAGCGGGCGACCTGGCGCAGCAGGCCTTCGCGGGTCACGATCTTGGCCTCGGCCGGCTCGCGATGGGCGGCGAATTCGGCTTCGAGCAATTCGTCGGCGGAGACGGCGGCGACGCCGGCCTTTTCGACGGCGACGCTGGAGGCCAGGAGGGCGATTTCCACCGCCTCGTTCAGATCGGCGCCGCCGGCCAGCGCCAGGCCCAGGGCGGCCAGCGCCGTATCGCCGGCCCCGGCGGTGTCGAAGACCTCTGGCGATGGACGACTGAAGTGGCGGACCCGACGTCCGCGAACAGCCAGGCTCATGCCCTGGGACGCGCGGGTCACCAGGATCGCGCGGCAGGGCGCAGCCGCCAGGGCCGCGGCGAGCGCAGCCTCGATCTCCGCATCGGTCGCGGTCGGCAATCCGGTGGCGAAGGCGAGCTCAGCCGCGTTCGGTTTGACGAGATCGGCGTCGCCGTAGACGCCGAAGTGGCGGGCCTTGGAATCGACGATCAACGGCGCGCCGGCGCGCCTGGCGGCGGCGAGGCAAGCCGCGATGACCCGCGGGGTCACGACGCCCTTGCCGTAGTCGGACAGCAGGACGGCGCGCGTCTCCGCGGCCGCAAGGCCCACCTGCTCCACCAGGGTGTCCTCGGTGGCGCTCTCGATTGGACGCGTGGTCTCGTCGTCGACGCGGAGCAGCTGCTGGCCGCCGGCGACGAAGCGCGTCTTGGTGGTGGTGGGCCGTTCCGGCTCGACCACGATCCAGCTCGGCAGCTCGCCGTCGTCCAACAGGGTGTCCGCTTCCTGGGCGGCGCGATCGTCACCCAGCACCCCGACCAGCGTTGGCTCGCCGCCGAGTTCGGCGATGTTCCTGGCGACGTTGCCGGCCCCGCCCAGCATGACGCTGTGCTGGGTGCGGGCGAGCACCGGAACCGGCGCTTCGGCCGACACCCGGCCGACCGTCCCATAAACAAAGTAGTCGACCATCACGTCGCCCACGACCAGCACCGGGGCGTCGGCCATGGCCGCCAGGCGCGTCTGCAGGGCGGTGATATCCATGCCTCAGGCCGCGCGGCGCTTGCTGAGCGCATCGTAGGCGAGCAGCTCGGCGAGGAGCGGCTCGAACTCGGCGAGCGGCACCATGTTGGGGCCGTCGGATGGCGCATGATCGGGATCCTGATGCGTCTCCATGAACACCGCCGCGATCCCGACCGCGACGGCGGCGCGCGCCAGGGCCGGCACGAACCGACGCTCGCCGCCAGAGCTGTCGCCGCGGCCCCCGGGCTGCTGCACCGAGTGGGTGGCGTCGAAGACAACCGGGCAGCCGATCTCGGCCAAGACCGGGAGGGATCGCATGTCGGAGACCAAGGTGTTGTAGCCGAACGACACGCCGCGCTCGCAGGCCATGACGTTGGGATTGCCCGCATCGGTGGCTTTGGCGATGACGTTCTTCATGTCCCACGGCGCGAGGAACTGGCCCTTCTTGATATTGAGGGCTCGGCCGGTCTGCGCCGCCGCCACGATCAGATCCGTCTGGCGGCAGAGGAAGGCCGGAATCTGCAGCACGTCGACCGCCTCGGCGGCGATCGCGCAGTGTTCGATCTCGTGCACGTCGGTGAGGACCGGCAGGCCGACGCTCTCGCGGATCTCGGCGAAGATCGGCGCGGCCTCTTTCAGACCGACGCCGCGGGCGGCGTTGGCGGAGCTGCGGTTGGCCTTGTCGAAGGAGGTCTTGTAGATCAGCCCGACGCCAAGGCGCTGGGCGATCTCCTTGAGCGCGTGGGCCATTTCGAGGGCGTGGGCGCGGCTTTCGAGCTGGCACGGGCCGGCGATCACGGCCAGGCGCTCGGCATTGCCGATGCGCACCGCCGGACCCGAGGCGGTGGCGATCTCGACGACGGCGTTGGGAGACATGGCGCGCGCTCTAGCTCAGATCGCGCGGCAAGGCGAGCGGGCGGCGACCTGGGAGCCAGCTCGCCTGCGATCCGTTACGGGGTCTTGACCGTAAACGCTGGCAGATGGACGCTCCAGTCCGTCCAGGAGCGGAGGGCGCTCATGACGGCTGAGATGGCGCTGGCGGACCAACCGGAACTCAGGCGCGCGCCTGCCGCCTTCCGCGGCCTCGTGGCGATGGCCGCACGCAACTGGCGAGAGGGTTCCCTCACCTTCATTCTGCCCTCCGGCAAGGAATTGCGCGTCGAAGGCGCTGAGCCGGGGCCCGAAGGGCGGCTCGTGGTGCGCGACTTCCGGTTTGTGTCCCGGGTGCTGGCGTCGGCCGATATTGGCTTTGGCGAAGGCTTCATGGCCGGCGAGTGGGACACGCCCGATCTTTCGGCCTTGCTCGAGGCTCTGACGATCAATTTCGACCGCTTGGGCAAGCTCGTGCAGGGAACCCTGTTGATGCGGGCGCTGGGCCGTCTCGCCCAGGGCCTGAACCACAACAGCCGCGTCGGCGCGCGCCGCAATATTCATGCCCACTATGACCTTGGGAACGCCTTCTACGCCCGCTGGCTCGATCCCAGCATGACCTACTCGTCCGCCCGCTTCGAGCGGCCGGACCAACCCCTCAGCGAGGCGCAGCGCAATAAGTACGCCACCCTGGCGCGGTCCATCGGCCTGGAGCGTGATGGGCACGTGTTGGAAATCGGCTGCGGCTGGGGCGGCTTCGCCGAATTCGCGGCCAAGGAGTTGGGGGCCAGGATCACCGCCCTCACCATCTCGCGCGAACAGCTCGCCTTCGCCCAGCGGCGGATGTTCGACCAGGGTCTGGCCGAGCGCGTCGACGTGCGGCTGCAGGACTATCGGGACGTCAATGGCCGCTTCGACGCGGTGGCCTCGATCGAGATGTTCGAGGCCGTCGGCGAGCAATATTGGCCGGCCTACTTCGCCAAGGTGCGTGAGGTTCTCGCCCCCGGCGGCCGCGCCGGACTGCAGATCATCACCATCCGCGACGAGTTGTTCAAGACATACAGAGATCGATCTGATTTCATTAAAAAATATATCTTCCCCGGCGGCATGCTGCCAAGCGAGGCGCGGCTGCACGAGGAGGTCGACCGCGCCGGCCTGGAATGGAGTCAGGTGACGCGCTTCGGCCAGAACTACGCCGACACCCTGGCGCAATGGGCGTCGTCCTTCGAAGGGGCCTGGGAGGACATCCGCGCGCTTGGCTTCGATGAGCGCTTCCGGCGCCTCTGGCGCTTCTATCTCAGCTACTGCGAGGCCGGATTCCGCGCCGGCCGCACAGACGTCGTTCAACTCAGCCTGGCGCGCACGTAGCGCCGGCGTCCCGCCGGCCGCTCTCGAAGCCGCCGGGCCGGCGGCGCTACGAGCACCGCACAGGGCTTGCCTCCGCGCCCTGTCCGGACAATGTACCGGCGATGCCTGCCGATATCCGACCGAGCGTCCTGGAAGCCATTGGCCAGACGCCCCTGATCCGCCTTCGGCGCGCCAGCGAGCGCACCGGTTGCGAGATCCTCGGCAAGGCTGAATTCGCCAATCCCGGTCAGTCGGTGAAGGATCGCGCAGCCCTCTACATCGTGCGCGACGCCGAGCGCCGCGGCGCGCTGCGGCCCGGGGGCCGGATCGTGGAGGGAACGGCCGGCAACACCGGCATCGGCCTGGCCATGGTGGCGCGGGCGCTCGGCTATCGCTGCACGGTGGTCATTCCGCGCACCCAAAGCCAGGAGAAGAAGGACGCCATCCGCCTGATGGGTGCCGAACTCGTCGAGGTCGACGCCGTCCCCTACGCTAACCCGGACAACTATGTGCGCTATTCCGGCCGCCTGGCCGAGGAGCTGAACGCCGGCGAGCCGGCCGGCGCGATCTGGGCCAATCAGTTCGACAACGTCGCCAACCGCCTCGCCCATGAAGAGACCACAGGTCCGGAAATCTGGGAGCAGACCGGCGGTCAGATCGACGGCTTCATCTGCGCCGTGGGCTCTGGCGGGACGCTGGCGGGTGTCGCCAGGGCGCTGCGCGCGCGCAAGTCTGACGTCACTATTGGCTTGGCCGATCCGGGCGGTGCGGCGCTGTACAGCTGGTACGCCCACGGTGAGCTGAAGGCTGAGGGGACTTCGATCAGCGAGGGTATCGGCCAGGGCCGGATCACCGCCAATCTCGAGGGCCTGACGGTGGATCGGCCCTACCGCATCGACGACGCAGAGATGCTGGAGGTGATCTATGATCTCGCCGAACACGAGGGCCTGGTGATGGGCGGCTCGACCGGCATCAATGTCGCCGGCGCCATCCGGCTGGCCAACGACCTCGGGCCCGGCCACACCATAGTGACTATCCTCTGCGACCAGGGCGCCCGCTACCAGAGCAAGATCTTCAACCCGGCGTTCCTCGAGGAACGCGGCCTGCCGGCCCCGCCGTGGCTATGAGCAGATTCCTCGTTTCCACCGCGTGGCTGAATGATCGGCTCAGTGACCCGCGAGCCCGAGTCATCGACGCCAGCTGGTTCATGCCCGGAACGCCGCGCGACGCGGCGGCCGAATTCGCCGCAACGCATATCCCAGGCGCGGTGTTTTTCGGCATCGACGAGATCAAGGACGCGGCGAGCGATCTGCCGCACATGCTGGCCTCGCCAGCCGAATTCGCCACCGCGGTCAGGCGTCTGGGCGTCAACAACGACGACGACATCGTGATCTATGATTCTCACGGCCTGTTCTCGGCTCCGCGCGTGTGGTGGAATTTTCGCGCCATGGGCCATGAACGGACCTTCGTTCTCGACGGCGGCCTGCCTCGCTGGCTGGCCGAGGGCCGGTCGATCGAAACCGGCTGGCCGAACCCGGAACACGGTGACTTCAAGTCGAGGTTTGATCCGTCGCTGGTGGCCGATCTCAACGCGGTGCGCGACGCGATCGCGGCCCGCCGCCCGCAGATTATCGACGCGCGCGCCGCCGACCGGTTCACCGGCGTGGCGCCGGAACCCCGCGTGGGCTTGAAGAGCGGCCATATGCCCGGCGCGCGCAATGCACCCTGGACGGAGGTGATGGCGGCAGGCGCGCTCGCCGATGCGCCCAGGTTGCGTGAGGTTTTCGAGGCGGCGGGCGTCGATCTGGCGGCGCCGATCATCGCCACCTGCGGCTCGGGGGTCAGCGCCTCACTCCTGGCGCTGGCGCTGGCTGAGCTCGGCCGCCCAGACGTGGCGGTCTACGACGGCTCCTGGAGCGAATGGGGCGCGCGCGCGGATACGCCCATCGAAACGGGACGGGCATGAACGAAAAGGCCAGCGGCGCGGCCACCCGCGCGATCCATGCCGGCCGACCGGCCGGGCGCACCGTCGGGCCGGCGATCGAGAAAGGTTCGACGGTTATCCTGCCGGACGCCGCCTCACTCTACGACGAGCACCGTGTGACTTACGGCCGCGCCGGGCTCTCGGTGCAGGAAACCCTTGCCGAAGCGCTAGTCGAGCTCGAGGGCGCGACCACGGTGCGGTTGTTTCCCACCGGCCTGGCGGCCGTGACCGGCGCCATGCTGGCCGTGCTCAAGACCGGCGACGAGGTGCTGGCCAGCGACGGCGTCTACAAGCCGACCCGGCGGTTCTGCGAACGCACGCTCAGGCGTTTTGGCGTCACCGCCCGCTATCATGACCCAAATCTCTCGCCGGAAGCGCTCATGGCCGAGGTCGGCCCCGCCACCCGCCTCATCGTGCTGGAATCCCCGGCTTCGCTCAGCTTCGAGGTGCAGGATGCGCCCGGGATCGCCAGGCTGGCTCGCGAGCGCGGCCTGGTGACCCTGATGGACAACACCTGGGCGGCCGGCTTCTGGTTCAAGCCGCTGGCGCACGGGATCGACCTCTCCGTGCAGGCGCTGACAAAGTACGTCGGCGGCCACTCGGACGTCTTCATGGGGTCGGCGGCGACCGCCGATCCGCAGATCGCCGCCGCCCTCGACCGCGCCGCGTGGGACATCGGCTGGTCGGTGTCGGCCGAAGACGCCTACCAGATGTTGCGGGGCCTGCGCACGCTGCCGGTGCGCCTTGCCCGCCACCAGGAGAGCGGGCTGGCGGTCGCCAGATGGCTGAAAGACCGGCCGGAAGTCAGCGACGTCCTTTACCCCGCCCTCCCCGGCGCGCCCGGCCACGAACTCTGGAAGCGTGACTATGCAGGCGCAGCTGGCTTGTTCTCGATTGTCCTGCGTCCAGCGCCTTTAGCTGCCGTCCACGCCTTCCTCGACGCGCTCAAGGTGTTCAGATTGGGATTCTCCTGGGGTGGCTTCGAGAGCCTGGCGCTCAACTGCGACCCGCAGTTCGACGTGCGTCGCTTTCCGCCGAACCTGGCCGGCCCTTCGGTACGGCTCTCGATCGGCCTGGAAGACCCGGAGGACCTTGTCGCGGATCTCGAGCGCGGGTTGGCGGCGTTTGCGGCGGTGTAGCCGCGAATTCTAGCTGTAGCAGCCCTCCTTCGCCGAGGCTTCGGAGGGCATCCTGCTTCGCCCGGGGCTCTATGCCAGTCCTGCGAAGCCCTTGGGGCGAAGCAGGATGGCGACCCCGGCAGGACTCGAACCTGCAACCGTCCGCTTAGAAGGCGGATGCTCTATCCGGTTGAGCTACGGGGTCGATCAGTGGGTCCAGGGCTGCCTGCGGCCGAACGCGAAGTTGTCGGCGTAGGACTTGATGATTCGCTTGTGCTCGGGCTCGGCCGCCGCCTCGAACGCGATGCCGTGTTTGCGGGCGTAGGCGATCGCCTCATCGCGAGTATCGAAGCGCAGGCGCACCTGGCCGTTCATGTCGGTGGACTGAGTCCAACCCATCAGCGGGTCAAGCAGGCGCGCGGAGGCCGGCTCGAAGGCGAGCTCCCACAGCTGGGTCTTGGCGCGCCCCGACTGCATGGCGGTCTTGGCGGGACGGTAGATGCGCGCAAGCATGCGGGCTCCAGGTCAGTTCACTTCGCTTGGCTGGTCGGGGCGGCAGGATTCGAACCTGCGACCCTCTGCTCCCAAAGCAGATGCGCTACCAGGCTGCGCCACGCCCCGTCGGCCAAGGCGGCGTCTCATGCCATGGCGCGATGGGCGCCGCAACGTTCTCACGGCGTCCGCTTCTGCATGAGCCGGAAGACGCCGGTGGCCCTGGCGATGGGCCGCTCGCCCATAAGCGCGACGCCTTCGGCAAAAGCCGTGTCCCGCGCCAGGCGCGTCAGCCGTCCCTCGCCGACGATCCATTCCCCCGCCCGGCCCATGGCGAGGAAGTCTATCGACAGGTGGAGGGTCACCAGCCGACTGCGCGCCGCCTGACCGACGGCGGCGGCCAGGAGGCCGTCCAGAAACGCCGAGATCATGCCGCCGTGGACAATGCCGTAGCTGTTGCAATGCCGCGGCTCGGCGAAGAAGGCCTGAGCCACGCCCTCGTCCACGCGCCTGGCGTAGAAGGGTCCGTTGTGGGTCGAAAACGGGCCGCGGCTGGTCTGGAGTTCGAAGCCGGGCGGCGGCTCGGAAGCGGCGCTGCTCACGGGTGGAAGATGCGCTCGCGCACCTTGTCGCCCGGCTCGGCGTCGATCTCCGCGGCCCGGCCGCCGCGCAGTTCGAGCACGCCCAGGACCTCGCCGCCGGAGCCGATGGCAGTCTCGTCCATGGGCTTGGCGTTGCGCGCGATCGAGACGATCCGGCCGTCGGCGCCGATGAAGACCATGTCGAGCGGAATGAGGGTGTTCTTCATCCAGAACGCGACCGCCTGGGATCGCTTGAAATCGAACAGCATGCCGCGGTCACCCGCCAGGCTCTTGCGGAACATCAGGCCGCGCTCGCGGGTCGCATCCGTGTCGGCGATCTCGACCTGGAAATGATAGACGCCCTTGGCCGTCGTGACATCCAGCGGCTCGACCTTCAGGGGTGTTTGGGCCGACGCGGCGCCGGCCAACGCCATGACGATCGTCGCGAAAACGAATGGCCGGACGTTCCGGCGGCCTGGGCAACGACGGTGCAAGTGACAGCTCCTCGATAGGCGGCGACTGCCTCTAACCGTGGCTCAGTTCGATCTCCGCGACAACCAGGCCTTTGGGTCCCTCGGCGAAGCGCACGAGCACGCTGTCGCCCGGCTGGAGATCCTCCAGGCCGCCTCGCCGCAAGGTTTCGATGTGAACGAAGATGTCTCCTGGTTCGGTGTCGCGCACCACGAAGCCGTAGCCCTTGGTGCGGTTGAACCACTTCACCTTGGCCGCGTGCATCGGTCCTTCGGTGGCGCGCGCCTCGGATGGCAGCCAACGCTCGCCGTGCGCAGCGCCGGCCGTCTGGCCGCGGTCGCCCTCGTCCGACCGCCGCGTCTCGCGCGTGACGGCCGTCGTCTCGTCCAGGCTGACCAGTTCGACAACCTGCCAGCCCTTGGGCCGCTTGGCCGCCAGGCAATCCACGGTCGCGCCTTCGGGGGCGGTTTCGAGGCCTGCACTGCGCAAAGACGAGACGTGCAGCAGCACGTCACGAAGATCAGTTACGTTCAAATCATCGGGAACGATGAAGCCGTAACCCTTACCGACGTCAAACCACTTCACTCGACCTGTGATACGCACAAGTTCGTGAGCGGCTTCGTCGGATTCCACATGAGAATCTGACATAAAGCCCTCGAACAATTGTCCCCCACCACCCGCGAGGACAGCGGAACTGGGCGGAATGTCCTCGTAATTCATCTTGCGTCAATGAACCGAGGGGGGGCCGCGCCGTTTTGCCGCAACGCTTGATCGGGGTGCGCGGAGGGTAGTTTGCGAGGGCTGCAGGAGATGATTTTTCAACTCGCCAAGTAGAGAGTGGCGGCCGCAAGATGAGGCAGAGAAGAGGCTCTGATGATAACCAGCGCCGCCTGCGGCGAGCGGCCGCACCGTTCGAGCGCCGGCCGGAAGGGTTACATGGCTCGAATTACGCCAACGGCTCGCCAAACCCTGCCGAGGCCGAATCGACCGGCGGCATTGAAACTTTGAAAAGGGAGGCGGAACGCCGTGGCAGGCCCTAGGGGAGTCGAACCCCTCTTCCCAGATTGAAAATCTGATGTCCTAACCGATAGACGAAGGGCCCGCGTCGAAGCGCGAGGGTGCGGCATATATCGGCCGCTCCCGGACGGCGCAACCCTTTCTGCATCTGGCTGCGTCAGGCAGGTTGCGCGTGCCTGGGATCGGCGCCGTCTTCGATCTCGAGCTGCACGCCACGCCGACCGTTCCAATCGTCGGCCTTCAGTTTTCCGACCACATGCAGGGGGCCGTCACCGGCAAGCAGACGGCGGCCGAGCTCTGTATCCTCCGCGCGCCAGGCTATGGCCTTCAAGGAAGGCTCGCCAGCGGCGGTGAGGCGGCAGCGGACGTGACCGCCGCGCAGGACGCTGGCGCCTTCGCTGCGCAGGCCGGCGAGCGCCACCAGCGGCTCGGGATTGCCAGGTCCGAACGGCGCCAGTTGCTGGAAGTCCGCCACAAGGGCCCGCGTGGCGGCGGACGGGCTCACCAGGGCGTCGATTTCAAGTGCGTCCGCCTCCGCGTCCTGCTGGCCGGCCAATTCACGGGTCAGAAATTCGCGGAACTCGGGGATCGCACCCGGACGGATCGAGAGCCCGGCGGCCATGGCGTGACCACCGCCGGTCAGGAGCAGGCCGGCGTCATAGGCCGCCTGCACGGCGAGGCCGAGGTTCACGCCGGGCGATGAGCGACCCGAGCCGCGACCAAGATCACCGACCCGGTCGACGCCGATCACCACCACTGGTCGGCGATAGCGTTCGCGCAATCGGCCGGCCACGATGCCGATGACGCCCGGATGCCAGTCGTCGCCGGCGACCACCAAGGCCGGCGCCTCGGGGTCGAAATTGGCCCCGCGTTCGATGGCGGCAATGGCGGCCTCGGTGATCTCTTTCTCGACGTCGCGCCGACCGGCGTTGAGGGCGTCCAGCTCGGCGGCGAGAGCCGAAGCTTCGGCCGGATCGTCGGTGGACAGCAGGCGCGCGCCGAGGTCCGAACGACCAATCCGTCCGCCGGCGTTGATCCGCGGCCCGAGGATGAAGCCCGCTTCGTACACGCCTGGCTCGCCACGCTTGGCGCCGGCGGCGTCCATCAGCGCGGCCAGGCCCGGATTGGCCCAGCTGGACATCACTTTGAGGCCCTGGGTGGCGATGGCGCGGTTAAAGCCGGTGAGGCGCGTGACGTCGCAGACGGCGCCGAGCGCGGCGAGATCCAGCCAACGACGCAGGTCCGGCTCCGGCCGCTCGGCAAAGAGGCCGCGCCGGCGGGCTTCGCGGTTCAGCGCCGCCAACAGCACAAAGGTCACCCCCGCCGCCGCCAGGGTCCCCTGCCCAGAGAGACAGTCCGGACGGTTGGGATTGACGATCACCGCCAACCCCGTTGGCGGCTCGCGCATCAAGTGGTGATCGATCACCACCACCTGCAGACCCACCTCCTCGGCCGCCGCCAGGGCGTCCATGGCGGAGGCGCCGCAATCCAGAGCCACGATCAGGTCCGCGCCTTCCTCGTGGAGGCGCCGGAACGCTTGGGGGCTGGGGCCATAACCCTCCTTCAGGCGATCGGGGACATAGATCGGCGTTTCCAGCCCCATGTGTCGAAACCAACGGACGAGCTGGGCGGCGCTGGTTGCTCCGTCGACGTCGTAGTCGGCAAACACCGTCACCTGACGGCCGCCGGTTAGCGCGTCGACGAGGGCGATGGCGGCCTGATCCATGCCGGCGAAGGTCGAGGGGTCAGGAAACAGGGCCCGCAGGGTCGGACGCAGAAACAGCTCCGCCTCCTCGGCCCCGATCCCGCGGGCCGCCAGTGCACGGGCGGCCGGCTCTGAGAGGCCGTGCCGGTGTTGATGCTCGCGCGTTACCTCTTGGTCGGCCGTTCGCTCGCGCCACGGCCGGCCGCTGAACGATCGAGAGACGTCGAGGAAGGCGGCCATCAGATCGGCCGCTTGGCCCTCACCTCGCGGACCGTACGGGTGTGCGAGTCCATGACCAATGAGTGGGTGTGTACGAAGCCGGCCCGAATACGGACGCCGGAGAGCAGCGCGCCGTCGGTGACGCCGGTGGCCACGAAGATGGCGTCGTCGCGCACCAGTTCGTGCAGGTCGTATTTCTTATCCAGCTCGGTGATGCCGTGCTTGTGGGCGCGGGCCTTTTCGTCGGCGTTGCGAAAAACCAGCCGCCCCTGGAACTGCCCGCCGACACACTTGAGCGCCGCGCAGGCCAGGACCCCTTCCGGCGCCCCGCCCTGCCCCAGATACAGGTCGACTCCGGTGTCCGGGTCGGCGGTATGGATGACGCCCGCCACGTCGCCGTCGGTGATCAGCGTGACCCGCACGCCCGCCTCACGCAGCGAGGCGATGATTTCGGCGTGCCGGGGTCGGTCGAGGACGCAGGCCGTGAGGTCGGCGACCGGAACGCCCTTGGCCTTGGCGATCGCGCGTGCGTTCTCGGCCGCGCTGCGGTCGAGGTCGAGGATCCCTTCCGGATAGCCCGGGCCGCAGGCGATCTTGTCCATGTAGGTGTCGGGCGCATTGAGCAGCGAACCGGCTGGCGCCCAGGCCATGACCGCCAGGGCGTTGGCCATGTTCTTCGCTGTGAGCGTGGTGCCTTCGAGCGGATCGAGAGCGATGTCGATGCGCGGCCCTCGGCCCGTCCCGACTTTCTCGCCGATGTAGAGCATCGGGGCTTCATCGCGCTCGCCTTCGCCGATCACGATGACGCCGTCGATATCGAGCAGGTTGAGGGCCGTGCGCATGGCGTCGACGGCGGCCTGGTCGGCGGCCTTTTCGTCGCCGCGGCCGGCCAGAGCCCAGGAGGCGATCGCGGCCATCTCGGCGACGCGTGTCGCCTCCACGGCCAGGTCACGATCGTAGAAGTGAGCGGTCAAAGGTTTCCTCCCCCCGCAGCGGTGATGGGTTGTTTGTGCTTCACGCTCTGACCTCGCGCTGACTATCCAGAATAGGCCTCAGATGCGCGCGATGCGGATCAGGCGTGGCGGCTCCAGCAGGGCCGGCACGGCCGTCATCCGCCTGACCGCCTCGCTTAGCACCGATTCGATCACCGCGTGCGTGGTAAGAACGATCGGCACGCCGCCGGCCCCTTCGACCGGCTTCTGCAGGAAGCTGTCGATGGAGACGCCGGCCCCGGCGAGGGTTTCGGAAACGGCGGCGATTACCCCCGGCTCGTCGCGCACCAGGAACCGCAGGTAGTAGCGGCCCAGCACGTGCGAGGTGTCCACCGGCGTGAACGGCGCCAGCTCGGTGGCGGGCGACTGGAACACTGGCCGGCGCGCACCGGCAAAGGCGTCGGCGATGTCCGCGGCGACCGCCGCAGCGGTCGGGCCGCCGCCCGCGCCGGGGCCCTGGACGAACAGGCGACCGATCCGTCGGCCCTCGATGAAGAGGGCGTTGAGCGCCCCGCCAGTGCGGGCCAATGGATGGTCGAGCGGCACGAGGGCCGGATGTACGCGGACGGACGCGCCGGCGCCGGCGCGCACGGCGCTCGCCACCAGCTTGACCCGGTAGCCGAGGTCCTTGGCCAGGCGGATGTCGAGCAGCTCGATGCGCTCGACACCCTCGACCTCGGTCGAGGCGAAGCTCGGGGCGCAGCCGAACGCCAGGGCCGCCAGGATGGTGATCTTGTGCCCAGCGTCGAACCCGCCGATGTCCATGGCCGGATCGGCCTCGGCGTAGCCGAGCCGCTGCGCCTCGGCGAGGACCTCGCCGAATTCGCGGCCCGAGGCGTCCATCTCGGTGAGAATGTAGTTGCAGGTTCCGTTGAGGATGCCGGCCACCAGGTCGACTTCATCGCCGACCATGGCTTCACGCAGCATCTTCACCGCCGGCGTGCCGCCCATGACGGCGGCCTCGAAGAGCAGCGGCGCGCCGTTGGCCTCGGCCAGGGCCGCCAACGCCGCGCCATGGGTGGCGATCAGCGCCTTGTTGGCGGTCACGACCGGCTTGCCGCGCCGGAGCGCCGTCTCGACGGCCGCACGCGCGACACCCTCGGCGCCGCCGATCAGTTCGACAAACACATCGATGTCCGGCGAGGCGGCCAGCGCCATAGGGTCGTCGAACCAGGGGATTTGCGAGATGTCGGCAGGCCGCGGCCGATGGCGATCGCGCGCCGAGACGCCAGCGACCACGGCGCGCGCTCCGCCTGGCGCGAAGGCTGGGCGCTCGGAGAGAAAATTCACCAGGCTGGCCCCGACCGAGCCCAGGCCAGCGACGCCGATCCGCCCCCCGACGCCGCTCATGCCCGGGCCTCCGCGTCCGCGGCGCTGAGCATCTGGCCCGACTGCTCGATGAACCGCTTCACGTTGCGCGCCGCCTGACGGATGCGGTGCTCGTTCTCCACCAGACCAATGCGCACGAAGCCCTCGCCGGTTTCGCCGAAAGCCACGCCCGGCGAGACCGCCACGCCGGCCTTCTCGATCAGCAACTTGGCGAAGCGCATGGAGCCTGCCTCTCGGAACGCCTCCGGCAATGGGGCCCAAGCGAACATCGACGCCGGGGGCGCCGGGATATCCCAGCCGGCGCGGGCCATTGACGCGATCAGGACGTCCCGGCGCGACTTGTAGATGGCGCGGATATCATCGACGCAATCCTGCGGGCCGTTGAGCGCCGCGGCCGCGGCCACCTGAATGGGCGTGAAGGCGCCATAGTCGAGGTAGGACTTCACCCGCGCCAAGGCCGCGCACATGCGGGCGTTGCCGACCACCATCCCGACCCGCCAGCCGGCCATGGCGTAGGTCTTGGAGAGCGAGTTGACCTCGACCGCCACGTCGCGGGCCCCGTCCACCTGCAGGATCGACGGCGGCGGGTTGTTCTCGAAGTAGATCTCCGAATAGGCGATGTCGGAGAGGACCAGCATGTCGTGCCGCTTCGCCAGGGCGACAACCTCTTTGTAGAAGGCGAGGTCGACCCACTGGGCGGTGGGATTCGAGGGATAGCTCACCACCATGACGCTGGGCGGCGGGGCCGAATTGCGCACCGCCTTGGCGACCCCGGAAAGATACGCCTCCGGCGAGAGGGCCGGCACGTGACGGATGACGCCGCCGGCCATGATGAAGCCGTAGGCATGGATCGGATAGGCCGGATTGGGACAGATGATCACATCGCCCGGGGCCGTCAGGGCTTGGGCCAGATTGGCGAAGCCCTCCTTCGAACCCAGGGTGGCGATGACCTCGGTGTCCGGGTCGAGCTTCACGCCGAAGCGGCGATCGTAGTAGCCGGCCATGGCGCGGCGCAGCCCAGGGATGCCTTTCGAGGCGGAATAGCGTCCGGACTTCGGATCGCGCGCGGTCTCGATCAGCTTGTTCACGATGTGCCGGGGCGTCGGCATGTCGGGGTTGCCCATGCCGAAATCGATGATGTCGACGCCGTCGGCGCGCAACCGGGCTTTGAGGCGATTGACCTCTTCGAAGACGTAGGGCGGCAGGCGGCGGATGCGGTGGAATTCGGCGGTCATGGGTGTCTTTTGGGACCGTTAGACGGCTAGGCCAGTCTGGCCAAGCGGGATCAGCGACGATGCCGCGGCTTGGGCGGCGGCGCGGCCCTGGCCTTGGCGTCGGCGATGAAGGCCGAAGTCTCGGCTGGACCAAGGGCCGCCGGCGCCGCTGGGGGTTCGGCCTCCCGGCGAGCCGTGTCGGCAAAATCGCTGGTGCCGGCCACGCTCCAGGTCTCGGAAGCCGTGTCGCGCGTCAGCACGGCCCCGGCCAGTCTCGTCGTCACCACCTGAGCGCGAAAAGCCTCGGCGGGGCGCACGTTTTTCGGGGCCGGCGGAATTGAACACAAGGCGGGGTAGGTCGGATGAGCCGGGGCCGCGAACTCCGCGCCGACCGCAGGTCCAGCCGCGCAGGTCGGCGCGGCGGCCCAGGTCTGACCGCCAAGGGCGATCGCCGCGGTTGCAATGACTGGCCCGAAGCTCTTCATTAGGGGCCTGTTGATAGGGCAAGCCGGCGCGCTGCGATAGAGCCGGCTGCGGCGACATGGGAGGCAAGGTTGATGGCCGAAACCACCAGGCGCGCGCCCACAAGAAAAGCTGTGAAAGCCAAGCGGGCAGCCGCGCCTAAGCCCAAGCCGCAAGCGGCGCCGAGCCCGCAGGCCGCATCAGACGTCCCATCGAAGTTCGAAGCAGACGCCCCCCGTCTCTCCGGCGCGCCGTTCGCCTTCATCACGGCTGAACAGCGCGAGGGCCTTGAGAAACTGTCGCTCAACCTGGCGCGCGCGGCGATGACCGCTCAAGGTGCGCTGACGGAAGCGGCGCTGCGCAACGCCGACCGGCCAGCGGCGCTCTCGCCCGATCCCTTCCACATCGGCGCCGCGCTTGGCGAGGTGATGGGCGGCCTCGCTGCTCAGCCTGATCGCCTGATGCGCGCCCAGGCCGATCTATTCGCCCGGTATATGGATCTCTGGCGCGTGGCCGCCCGTCGGGCTGCCGGTGATGGCGCCGAGCCGGCCGCCGCTCCCGCCCCCGGCGACAAGCGGTTCAACGATCCGGATTGGTCCGCCAATCCGATGTTCGACATCGTCAAGCAGTCCTACCTGATCACCTCGGACTGGTTGAACAATCTGGTCAGCGAGGTCGAGACCGTCGATCCCATGACCCGGCGGCGGGTGAGTTTCTTCACCCAGATGCTGACCGACGCGTTCTCGCCAACCAACTTCCTGCTCTCAAACCCGACGGCGCTGCGGGCTGTTGCAGACAGCCATGGCGAAAGCCTGCTCAAGGGCATGGAGAATTTTGCCGCCGACCTCGAGCGCGGCGGCGGCCAGCTCTCGATCAGTCAGACGGATTTAGAGAAGTTCAAGGTCGGCGAGAACGTCGCAACGGCGCCTGGAAAGGTCATTTTTCAGAACGATATCATTCAGATATTGCAGTTTTCTCCGACGACGGAGACGGCCTTTGAGATTCCGCTCCTGATCTTCCCGCCGTGGATCAACAAGTTCTACATCCTGGACCTCCGGCCCGAGAATTCGATGATCCGCTGGCTGGCCGCTCAGGGCGTCACCGTCTTCGTCACCTCCTGGGTCAATCCGGACGCGCGCCTCGCCGACAAGACCTTCGAGGATTACCTGAACGAAGGCATCTACGCGGCCGTTGACGCGGTGATTCGCCAGACCGGCGTGAAGGCCGTCAACACCGTCGGCTATTGCATAGGCGGCACCCTGCTCTCTTGCGCCCTGACTCACATGGCGGCGCGGGGCGACAAGCGTATCGCTTCGGCCACGTTCTTCGCCGCTCAGCAGGACTTCTCCGAGGCCGGCGATCTGCTGATCTTCGCCAACGAGGAATGGCTGCGCGATCTCGAGCAACGCATGGACGCCGGCGGCGGCGTGCTCTCCGGCCAGACCATGGCCGACACCTTCAACGCGCTGCGAGCCAATGACCTGATCTGGTCGTTCTTCGTCAGCAACTATCTGATGGGCAAGGAGCCGCGGCCCTTCGACCTGCTGTTCTGGAACTCCGACCAGACCCGCATGCCCAAGGCTCTGCACCTCTTCTACCTGCGCAAATTCTATCAGGAGAATGCGCTGGCGCGTGGCCAGCTGGAGCTGGCCGGCGAACGACTCGACCTCGGCAAGGTCAAGACGCCGATCTATGTGCAGTCGTCGAAGGAAGACCACATCGCTCCGGCCCGCTCGGTCTACAAGGGCGCGCGCCTGTTCGGCGGCGACACCCACTTCACCCTGGCCGGCTCGGGCCACATTGCCGGGGTGATCAACGCCCCGGTGGCGCAGAAGTATCAGCACTGGACCAACGAGGCGCTGCCCGCCACGTTTGAAGAGTGGATGTCCGGCGCGCAGGCGCACCCCGGCTCCTGGTGGCCGCACTGGCTCGCGTGGCTTGGCGCACGGTCTGGCAAACAGGTTCCGGCGCGCGATCCGGGCAAGGGCCCGCTGGCCCCGATCGAGGACGCGCCAGGCGGGTTCGTGAAGGTCCGCTCCTAAACCGGCACAAACTTCAGCGCGACTCCGTCATTGCAATAGCGCAGCCCGGTGGGCTTTGGCCCGTCATCGAACACGTGGCCCTGGTGCCCGAGGCACTGGGCGCAATGGTATTCGGTGCGCTCGGCGACCAGTTTGAAGTCGGATTTCTTGGCGAGCGCGCCCGGGATCGCCGTCCAGAAACTCGGCCAGCCGGTGCCAGAGTCGTACTTCCACTGCGAGTGGAAGAGCGGCAGGCCGCAGCCGAGGCAGGCGAAGACGCCGTTGCGGTGCTCGTTCAGCAGCGGGCTGGTGAAAGGCCGCTCAGTGCCCTCCTGGCGCAGCACGTCGTAGGCGAGCGGCGGCAGGCGCTTCTTCCAATCGGCGTCGGTGAGCTTTCGCCAGGGCGAGGCGGCGTTGGGGTCGCCGGCGGCGAGAAGCGGCGTGGCGGCCAAAGCGAGGGCGGAGCCGAGGAGAAGTCTGCGGTCGATCATGCCCCTTTATACGCGCGCGCCAGGCGCAAGGTTACAGGCCGGTTCTCTCAGGCTCGCCAAGCATCAGGTTGAGATTCTGCACCGCCGCGCCGGAAGCGCCTTTGCCGAGGTTGTCGAGCGCGGCTACTAGCCTCGCCTGCTCATCATCGCCGAAGGCGTAGAGCCGCATCCGGTTGGTCCCGTTCAAGGCTTCGGGATCGAGCGTGACGACAGCGTCGGTCGAGGCCACCTCGACGAACGCCTCGCCGGCGTAGGCCGCCGCCAGCGCGGCGCGCACGGCCGCGATCTTGGGAGTGCCAGGCATGGCTGAAAGCGGCAGGGGAACCTCGACGATCATCCCCTTGTAGAAACGTCCGACCGCCGGCGTGAACAGCGGCGCCTGGGCGAGGCCGGCGTGCTGGCGCATCTCGGGCAGGTGCTTGTGGCCGAGACCTAAGGCGTAGGCGCGGTAGGCGGCCTTGGTGAAATCCGGCGAGGCCTCATCCTCGAACTCGGCGATCATCGAGCGCCCGCCGCCGGAGTAGCCGGAGACGCCATGGACGCTGAGCGGCCAGTTTGAGGGCAGCAGGCCGGCGGCGACCAGCGGTCGCACGAGGCCGATGAAGCCCGTGGCCCAGCAGCCAGGATTGGAAACGCGGCTCGCCCCGCCGATCTCCGCGCGCTGGTGCGCGTCCATCTCGGGAAAGCCGTAAACCCAGCCTGGGGCCGTGCGGTGAGCCGTGGAGGCGTCGAGGACGCGAACGCGCGGATTGTCGATCATCGCCACGGCCTCGCGGGCGGCGGCGTCCGGCAGGCACAGGACGACAAGATCGGCCGCGTTGAGCAATTCGCGCCGCGCGGCCAGGTCCTTGCGCCGTTCCGGCGCGATCGAAACGAGCTCGAGGTCGCTGCGCGCGGCCAGGCGCTCGCGAATCTGCAGACCGGTCGTGCCGGCCTCGCCGTCGATGAAGACCTTCGTCGTCATGGTCCGCCTTCGTGAAAGGCCAAAGAAAAAGGGCGCCTCGGCTCTCGCCAAGGCGCCCCTGCCAATCGGTGGCTGAGAGCCGCGCCCTAGCGCTTGGAGAACTGGAAGCTGCGGCGCGCCTTGGCCCGGCCGTACTTCTTACGCTCGACCACGCGGCTGTCGCGGGTCAGGAAACCATGCGGCTTGAGCACCGCCCGCAGGCCCGGCTCGTAATAGGTGAGCGCTTTGGCGATGCCGTGGCGGATCGCTCCAGCCTGGCCGGAGAGGCCCGAACCCTCCACAGTGGCGACGACGTCGAACTGGCCGAGGCGGTCGGAGACCTGCAGCGGCTGAGCGATCATCATGCGCAGAACCGGCCGGGCGAAATAGGTCTCCTGGTCGCGGTCGTTGACGGTGATCACGCCTTTGCCCGGCTTGATCCACACGCGCGCGACGGCGTTTTTGCGCTTGCCGGTGGCGTAGGCGCGGCCTTCTTTGTCGATCTTGGGCTGGGCCGCCGCGGCTTCAGCTTCGGGGGTGAGGCTCTTCAGAGCTTCGAGGCCTTCGGACATGGTCTTCAGCTCCGGACGTTCTTGGCGTTCATGGTGGCGAAATCGATCGCCTGGGGATTCTGCGCGGTGTGCGGGTGCTCACCGTCCTTGTAGATGCGCAGATGAGTCATCTGCTTGCGAGCCAGCGGGCTCTCCTTGGGCAGCATGCGCTCGACGGCCTTTTCGAGCACCCGCTCGGGGAAGCGGCCGGAAAGAATCTGGCCCGCCTTGCGCTGCTTAATGCCGCCGGGGTGACCGGTGTGCCAATGGTAGACCTTCTGGTCGAGCTTGCGGCCGGTGAACTTCACCTTGTCGGCGTTGATGACCACAACGTGGTCGCCGCAGTCGACGTGCGGGCTGAAGTCCGGGCGATGCTTGCCGCGCAGGCGCATGGCGATGAAAGTGGCGAGCCGACCGACGACGGCGTTCTCGGCGTCGATCAGGATCCAGGCCTTCTCGACCTCGCCAGCGGGCAGGTGTCGGGTGGTGGGGGTGGTCATCTCACGCATCCTGAAGTTCGGAGCCGGCGCGATTACAGGCGGCGGCCAGGGATGTCAACACACACATGCCACAGTCGACTTACCAAATATGTTAAGAATCAACTCGATAGGCAAAATGGTATTATAATACCTGGCGTATTCGCCGCGTCTGCCACGCAAAAGCGGTCGCGGCGGCCAGCAGACTCACGGCCGTGAATTGGTGCAGCAGGGCCAGCGCAAGGGGCGCCGTCAGCAGCAGAGTGGCGATCCCCAGCCCAACCTGAAGGATCAAAAGGCCGGCGATCGCGACCGCCAGCGGCCGCAGCGACGCCGCGTCCCGCCTTAGGGAGGCGAAGGCGACGACCTGGCCAGCGGCCAGGAGGAGGTAGGCCAGGATTCGGTGGTTGAACTGGACTGCCGCAGCGCCGCGCACCAAGGTCGACCAAAGCGAGCCCTGCCAGTAGTCGCTGGGGAAGACTCGGCCGGCCATCAGCGGCCAGTCCGCGTCGACCAGACCGGCATGGTTTCCGGCCACGAGCGCCCCCAACAGGCATTGGACGTAGACACTGGCCAAAAGCGCCACGCCCACGCGGCGCCAGGCGGCGCTTCCCTGCCCCGCTGCCGGCGGGCCTCGCCAGGCCTCGAGCGCCGTCCACAGGATCGCCATCAGCAGCAGCAGGGCCGTGCCCTGATGCAGCGCCAGCCATTCGGGGGCCACGGAGGTGCGCCCTGCGAGGCCGCTCTGGACCATTCGCCAGCCAACCAGGCCCTGCAGGCCGCCCAGGGCGAAGAGGATGATGCAGCGGACGACGAGCCGGCGCGGCAGCCGCCGAAGAGCGAGCAGCAGGAAGAAAGGACCGAAGAACACCACCCCCAGGACCCGGCCGAGCAGCCGGTGCGCCCATTCCCACCAGAAGATGTGCTGGAACTGCGCCAGGCTCATGCCGGCGTTGACCAGCCGGTACTGCGGCGTGGTGCGGTAGAGCGCGAACAGCCGCTCCCAGGCCTCGCGGGTCAGTGGGGGAATGACGCCGCGGACCGGCTGCCACTGCGTGATCGATAGGCCGGAGCCGGTGGCGCGCGTGGCGCCGCCCACCACCACCATGGCCAGGATCACGATCGCCACGGTCGTCAGCCAGAGGGCCGACGCCCGTGACGTCTGAGGCGTGTCGATCGTCGTCATGGTCTCCCGCGACCGCCCGTTTACAGGCGGAATGGTCGGAGCGGCGGGATTCGAACCCACGACCCCTTGACCCCCAGTCAAGTGCGCTACCAGGCTGCGCTACGCTCCGATTGCGGGAAGGCTGGCCCTTATAGGGGGGGCGCCGCGGCGCGGCAACTGCTGATCAGGCGCGGCCAAGCAGCTTGTCCAGACGGGCCTTGGCCGCCTCGAGATCGGCCAGGGCCTGACCGAGAGACCCCGTCCCCGTGGGTGTGGCCAGGCGCATCTCCCCGACGCCCGGCGACTCATGCTGCACGCCATCAAGAAAGGCCTTGAGGCCGTTGTCGCGATAGAGCTTCTGCACGCCTTTGATGGTGTAGCCCTCCTGGTGGAGCAGCCGGCGGACGGCAGACAACACGGCGATGTCCGCGGGCCGATAGAAGCGCCGGCCGCCGGCCCGCTTCATCGGTCGGACAAATGTGAACTTGGTTTCCCAGAATCTGAGCACATGCTGGGCTACGCCTAGCTCGTCGGCCGCTTCAGAGATTGTCCGGAACGCCTCGGCGCTCTTTACCAATAGCCCCTGCCCTATCCGGAAAGCGCGCGATCAATTCGCGCCTTGATGACCTGGGAAGCCCGAAACCCGATGACCCGTCGGGGATCTATGGTCGCGGGCTCGCCCGACTTGGGATTGCGTCCCATTCGCTGGCGTTTGGCCCGGACCTGGAACACGCCGAAGCCGGAGAGTTTCACGGTCTCGCCGCGAGCCATGGCCTCGGCCACAAGGTCAAGAGTCCGCTCAACGAGGGCTGCGCAATCCTGCCGCGTCAGTCCGATCTCGTTGTGCAGGGCCTCGGTCAGATCCGCCCTAGTCACAGTGCGTCCGGCCATTAAGCGCCTCCGCTCCTCCGTCACCGCACAGTGGATGGGCCCCAACGCAAGGTCAAGTCAACGGCCGGGGCCGCCAGGCGCGAGACTTTGCGGTCACAACCTCACGACCGCCGCGCCCCAGGTGAGGCCTCCACCCATGGCTTCGAGCAACAGCAGCTGGCCTGGCCGGATACGGCCGTCTTCGATCCCCTCGGCCATGGCCAGGGGTATGGATGCGGCCGAGGTGTTCGCGTGGCGTTCAACGGTCGAGATGACACGCGCCTCGTCGATGCCCAGGCGTTTGGCCAAGCCATCAAGGATGCGCTGGTTGGCCTGGTGGGGAATGAACCAATCGATGTCCGAGAGCTCGACTCGCGCCTCCGCGGCCGCGGTCGTGACCGCCTCGGCGATATTGACAACGGCGTGGCGGAACACCTGGTTGCCTTGCATGCGCAGCTTGCCGACATGGCCGGTCGTCGAGGGCCCGCCATCCACATAGAGCAGATCCTGTTTGGTCCCGTCGGTGCGGAGCACGATGCTCAGGAGGCCCCGATCGGTGATCTCGCCCGCGCCTTCGCCGCGTTCGAGCACGACAGCGCCGGCGCCGTCGCCGAAGAGAACGCAGGTGCCTCGATCGCTCCAATCCATGAGCCGCGTCATGGTCTCGGCCCCGATCACCAGAGCCCGCTGGGCCAGTCCGCGAGCGATGAAGCTGTCGGCGACGGCCAGCGCGTAGACGAAGCCTGAACAGACCGCCTGGACATCGAAGGCGATGCCCACCGGCGCGCCGAGCTTGCGCTGGATGATCGCCGCTGTCGCCGGAAAGGTCAGGTCCGGCGTGGTTGTCGCTGTGACGATGAGGTCGATGTCGGCGGGCGTCCGACCGGCCGCCGCCAGCGCCCGCCTGGCTGCGGCGACACCGAGGTCTGAGGTCGGCTCGTCCTCGCCGGCCTTGCGCCGCGAACGAATGCCAGTGCGTTCGGCGATCCAATCATCAGTGGTGTCGACGACTTTCGACAGGTCTTCGTTGGTCACGATCCGCGACGGCAGATAGCCGCCCACGCCGGTCACGATGCTGCGAACGACTCCGCTCACGCCGCGCCATCCGCTCCGGGCGCGATCCGACCGAGGTCGCGGCCGATCTGGGCGGAAAAGTCTTCTCGGCCGAGTTCGGCGGCCAGGCGGATGGCGTTGGCGAGACCGCGCGCGTCCGCGCCGCCGTGACTTTTCACCACCACGCCGTTGAGGCCAAGGAATGGACCGCCGTTGATGCCGCCGGGGTCGAGGCGCTGGGCCATGCTGCGAAGCGGGCCGCGGGCGACGAGGGCGCCCAGTTTGCCGGGCATGGTCGACGTGAAGGCGGCGCGCAGCTCGGCGCGGAAGAAGCGGGCCAATCCTTCGGCTGTCTTCAGCGCCACGTTGCCCGTGAACCCGTCAGTTACGATCACGTCAGCCGCGCCTTTGGCGATGTCATCGCCCTCGACGAACCCCAGGTAGTCGAAGGCGAAGGCGCCCGCGCGCAAAATCCGGTCGGCCTCCTTCACTTCTTCATGCCCTTTGTCATGCTCCGTGCCGATGTTGAGCAGCCCCACCGTGGGACGCGGGGTAGCGTGAGTCGCCCGATGATAGGCCGCCCCCATGACGGCGAACTCCACAAGGCGGTCGGCGTCGCAGACCACATTGGCCCCGACGTCGAGGACGGAGGTCATTCCACGCAATGTGGGCCAATTGGCGACCAGGGCCGGGCGATCGAGGCCGCCAGCCATTCGCAGTATCATTCGGGAGATCGCCATCAGAGCGCCGGTGTTTCCGGCCGAGACGGCGGCCGCCGCCTTCCCCGCGCGAATGCTCTCGACGGCATTCCACATCGACGAACCCTTGCCGTGGCGCATGGCCTGGGCGGGTTTGGCGTCCATCGCCACCACGTCCGGCGTGTGGCGAATCTCGCTCGCCGCGGCGGCGGCCGGCGCGCGCTTCAGCGGCTCGGCCATGGCCGATTCGTCGCCATGCAGCAGAAAGCGAACATTGTCGCCGACGAGCTTGGTCGCCAGGGCCACGCCCGGGATCACGACCGAAGGGCCGTGGTCGCCGCCCATGGCGTCGATCGAGATCACCAACGGATCGGCCACGACGACGGCTACAGCTCCCCAATCCGCCCTCGCCGGCGGCGGCGCGACGATACAGTGCGTCGCCAGCGATGCAACTGCGCCCCCGGGAGGCTCACGGCGCGGCCCAAGCCGGCTCGGCAGTCAGGAGATCGGGGCCGGCGGAAAGCGCCGCGCGGCAGCGAACCACATAGTCGGCGAGGGTGGCCGCGTTCGAGCCCGGTCGGTCGGCCAGGATCGTCCGGTCGATGAGGCGTTCGACTTCGGTCTGGTCCGGCAGTGATTCGAACGCCTTCCGATAGGCCGCCGCCCGGCCGTAGAAAGCCCCGCCGAGCTCCCGCATGCGTTTGCCGACGGAGAGGTCGCCCACGCCCATTTCGCGCAGAGCGCCGTCCAGGTCGGCGAGGTAGGCGTCGAACAGGGCCTGGCGCGTGGCCCTGGCGGCGTCGCCACGCCCCCTCAGGGCCTCGATGAGCAGGATAACGTGCAGGGTCAGCAGCTCGAATCGACCCTCGATGGTGTCGGGCGCGCCCATGGCGGCATAGAACGTTTCGGCGCGCGCCTGCCGGACGGCCGCGTCGCACAAGGCGCGCCCGGCGCTGAGGCGTGGTTTCCCGCCGAGCCGGAAGATCATCGTCCCGCCCCGGTTTCGCCGCGGGCGGTGTTTACACGCGCCATTGAACTCGATGTCATGTCGATCTAGGTCAGCCGATCCGGATTTAACGAAGAGCCGTTTCCTTCATGTCGCGAACCCTCCGAATTCTGGCCGCGTCCGCCTGCCTGCTCGGCGCGGCGGCCTGTACGCCGACCGCCTCCTATCAGGGCTTTCAGGCCATAGACGCCAATCCCAAGGACGTGAAGGTCGGAACCGACACCCGCGCCACCGTGCTGGCGCGCCTTGGGACGCCCACGGCGACGGCCTCGTTCGACAAGAACACTTGGTTCTACCTCTCTCAGGTCGCCGACAAGACCGCCTTCTATGCCCCGCAGGTGGTGCGCCGGGACATCACCGAGGTCGTCTTCGACAAGGACACACAGGCGGTGAAATCCGTGGACGTATTCACCCTCAAGGATGGCCGCGTCATCGCCTACAACTCGCGCGAGACTCCGACGCGGGGCCGCGAACTGACCTTCATCGAGCAGATGTTCGGCAGCCTCAGCACGATCGGCACCTTGCCGCCGAACCAGGACTACACGCCAGGATCTCACCCCGGCAGTCCCTGACGGCGAAGGCCGCGTCGCCATCTGATTCGACAAACGGCCGGGCGGAGACGCCCGGCCGTAGTCTTGTGTGGCTATTGGATCAGCCCATGCGCCAGCACCGCCAGAAGCAATAGGGCCACAATGTTGGTGATCTTGATCATCGGGTTCACGGCCGGACCCGCGGTGTCCTTGTAGGGATCGCCAACAGTGTCGCCGGTCACGGCGGCTTTGTGCGCCTCCGAGCCCTTGCCGCCGTAGTGACCCTCCTCAATGAGCTTCTTGGCGTTGTCCCAGGCGCCGCCCCCAGAAGTCATCGAGATGGCGACGAAGAGGCCGGTGACGATCACCCCCATCAGCATCGCCCCCAAGGCCGAGAAGGCGTTGGATTTGCCGGCGATGAGATTGATGACGATGAAGAGCGCGATCGGCGAGGCCACGGGCAAAAGCGAGGGGACGATCATCTCCCTGATGGCCGCCTTGGTCAGGATGTCCACCGCCCGGCCGTATTCCGGCTTCACCTCGCCGGTCATGATGCCAGGGTTTTCCTTGAACTGACGGCGCACCTCGGCCACGACCGCTTCGGCCGCGCGACCGACGGCGGTCATGGAGAGGCCGCCGAACAGGAAGGGCAGCAGGCCGCCGAATAGCAGTCCGACCACGACATAGGGGTTGGAAAGGTCGAAGGCGACCGCGCCCACATCGGAGAAGAACGGGAACTTGTCGGCGTTGGCCGAGAAATACTTGAGGTCCTGGGTGTAGGCGGCGAACAGCACCAGAGCCCCGAGCCCGGCCGATCCGATGGCGTAGCCCTTGGTCACGGCCTTGGTGGTGTTGCCGACCGCGTCCAAGGCGTCGGTGGAGACCCGAACCTCGCTCGGCAGGCCCGCCATCTCGGCGATGCCGCCGGCGTTGTCGGTAACCGGGCCGAAGGCGTCGAGGGCGACAATGAAGCCGGCCAGCGACAGCATGGTGGTGGTGGCGATGGCCACGCCGAAGAGTCCGGCGAGCTGGTAGGTGACTACTATGCCGACAATGATCACCAGCGCCGGGGCGGCGGTCGATTCCAGCGACATGGCGAGGCCCTGGATGACATTGGTGCCATGTCCCGAGACCGAGGCCTTGGCGATGGATTTCACCGGCCGGAAGTTGGTGCCGGTATAATATTCGGTGATCACCACGATCGCGGCGGTGACGGCCAGGCCGACAAGACCGCAGCCGAACAGGGCGCCCGATCCGATGACCTTGTCTCCGACCGCCACGCCGCCGGCGGGCGTCAGCTGATGGATCACCCCCCACACGGCCGCGATGGACAGGACGCCGGTCACGATCAGGCCCTGGTAGAGCGCGCCCATGATGTTGTTGTTCTTGCCGAGGCGAACAAAAAAGGCGCCGATGATCGAGGTGACGATGCAGACGCCGCAGATGGCGAGCGGCAGGAGCATCATGTCGCCGACATAGGCCGTGCCGCGGAAGAAGATCGCGGCCAGGACCATGGTGGCGACGGTGGTCACCGCGTAGGTCTCGAAGAGGTCGGCGGCCATGCCGGCGCAGTCGCCGACGTTGTCGCCCACGTTGTCGGCGATGGTCGCGGCGTTGCGCGGATCATCCTCGGGGATGCCGGCTTCGACCTTGCCGACCATGTCCCCGCCGACGTCGGCGCCCTTGGTGAAGATACCGCCGCCCAGGCGAGCGAAGATCGAGATCAGCGAAGCGCCGAAGCCGAGCGAGACCAGCGAGTCAATCACGTCGCGGCTGGTCGATTCGAAACCGAAGAGGCCGGTCAGCACCGAGTAGTAGCCGGCGACGCCGATCAGGGCGAAGCCCGCCACCAACATGCCGGTGATGGCGCCGGAGCGGAACGCCAGAGACAGGCCGGCCGCCAGGCTGTTCGAGGCCGCCTGCGCCGTGCGCACATTGGCCCGCACCGAGACCAGCATGCCCGCGAAGCCGGCCGCGCCCGAGAGCGTGGCGCCGATCAGGAAGCCGAGGGCCTCGGCCTTGCCGATCAGGAAGAAGATGATCACCAGGATCACCGCCCCGACGATGGCGATCGTCGTGTACTGGCGGCGCAGATAGGCCTGGGCCCCTTCCTGGATGGCCGCCGCGATCTCCTGCATCCTGGCGTTGCCGGCCGGAGCGCGCAACAGAAACCAGGTCTGCACGGCGCCATAGACGACGGCCAACAGGCCGGCGGCGATGACCAGCTCGAGCACTAAATTCATGATGGAGTCGTCCTCACCAAGAGCAGCCCACGGACGTTCGTCGCCAGCCTGGGCACGTTGCGATTATCGGGCGGCAGGCCCGTGAATTGGATCTCTTGAGTCCACCCGCCCGGAAAAGTCGCGGGAAACTGCCAAATGCCGTCCGTCAAAGCAAGCCGCCGCTGCTCAGCCATCCGAGGCGCCGTCCGAATGACGCCAGCCAAGCCGGCCGGCAGGCATGCGTCCGCCCCGCGCCGTGACCCGCACCCCCGGATTTTCTTCAAATCGTCCGACCGGACGCGCGGGCGCACCCGCTGCCTCGACTGCGGCCATGAAGGTCGCCTCGTCGGCCGGCGCGACGGCGCAGACTACAGCGTAGTCGTCGCCGCCCGCGGCCAGCTCAGCGCGCGCCTCGGCTTCATCGGCTTGCGCCCCGCACCAGGCCTGGGCGGCCCCGGAGATCGGAAAGTCGAAGATCTCGATCGTCAGCCCCAGGCCGCTGGCCTCAGCGATGTGGCCGGCGTCGGCAAGGAGTCCGTCCGAGACATCGGCGGCCGCCCGCGCATGGGCGCGCAAGGCGTCGCGGAGCTCGAACAGGGGGCGCGGGAGGCGATAGCGTTCGGCCAGGGCGCCGTTCGGATCGGCGATCTCGCCGCGCGCCGCCTTGAGGCCGAGAAACCCGTCGCCGATCGGGCCGCAAACCACGAGGCTGTCACCGACCCGTGCGCCGGAGCGGAGCACCGCCCTCCCGGCTTCAGTCCAACCGAACACCGTGGCGCTGAGCGTGAAGGGCCCAGGCGTCGAGACCGTGTCGCCGCCGAGCAGGACAACGCCGTAGGCCCGCCCATCGACTTCCAGGCCGCGCCGAAATTCATCCCGGTAGGCCAGGTCCTTGCCTGGCGGCCAGGCGGTCAGCAGCAGATAGCCGAATGGATCCGCCGCCTTGGCTGCGAGATCGGAAAGGCTGGTGCGCAGCAGCCGCCGGGCGATCACATCCGGCGCCTCGCCGGCCAGGAAATGCACCCCCTCGACCATGGCGTCCTTGGAGATGACAAGATCAAAGCCCGGGCGCGCCGGCAGCACGGCGGCGTCGTCGGCCAGATCGAGCGCCCGCGGATCGCCGAGCGTCAGCGCGCGGAGCGAAGCGATCCAGCCGAACTCGTCACTGACCTCTGGCATCGGCCGCGATCCCGTCCAGCGCGGCGTTCACGAACCCGGGCTCCGGCCCTTCGAAGAACGATTTGGCGATCTCGACATACTCGTCGATGACGACTTCGACCGGGATGGCCGGCTCTCGGATCAGTTCAAACGCCCCGGCGCGCAGGATGGCCCGGGCTGTTGCGTCCAACCGCTCCAACTTCCAGCCGGCCGCGAGGCGCAGGCGAATGCCGCGGTCAATGATCGTCTGCTCGGCGGTCACCCCGCGCACCACCCGGGCGAACCACGCTTCGTCGGCAGGCGCCAGGGTCTCCCCCTCCTCCATGTCGCGATCGAACCGGTGATCGTGAAACTCGCGAACCACGGCTTCGGCTCCCAGGCCCGAGACCTCCATTTGATAGAGCGCCTGGACGGCCGCCAGCCTCGCCACCGAGCGCCCCGGCCGAACGGGTCTGGTCACGCCTCAGTCTCATCGGAAAGGCCCTCGTCGCTGAGGAAGCGGGCGAAATCCTCGGTCTGGCGGAAATCGCGATAGACCGACGCGTAGCGCACATAGGCCACTTCATCGAGGGTCTTGAGCGCCTTCATGATCATGTCGCCGACCACGTGCGAGGCGAGTTCGGTCTCGCCCATGCTCTCGAGCTGCCGGACGATGCCGTTGATCATCCGCTCCACCCGCTCCGGATCGACCGGCCGCTTGCGCGTAGCCGTGGAAACCGATCGGACCAGTTTCTCGCGGTCGAACGGCTGGCGCCGGCCCGACTGCTTGAGGATGGTGAGTTCACGCAGCTGGACACGCTCGAAGGTGGTGAAGCGCCCCCCGCACTCTGGACACAGCCGGCGGCGACGGATGGTCGCCCCGTCCTCGGACGGCCGGCTGTCTTTCACCTGAGTTTCCGGCTCGCCGCAGAACGGGCAGCGCATTCAGAGCCCCCCTTCCGAGCTGGCTTGCAAGCTCACTTGTAGATCGGGAATCGGGCGGTCAAGTCCTTGACCTCCCGACGCACCCTGGCCTCGATGGCCTCGGCGCCCTCTTCGCCGTAGGTGGCCAGACCGTCGACGACTTCGCCGATGAGCTTGGCCACTTGACGGAACTCGGCCTCGCGGAAGCCGCGGGTCGTGCAGGCCGGAGTCCCGAGGCGAACACCGGAGCTCAGCATCGGCGGCCTGGGGTCGAAAGGGATGGTCGAGCGGCTGCAGGTGATGCCGGCCCGCTCCAGGCTGTCCTCGGCCGCCTTGCCCGTTACCCCCTTGGGAGTCAGGTCGACGACCATCAGGTGGCTGTCGGTGCCGCCGGCGACGATGTTCATACCCTCGCTCTGGAGCGCGGCGGCGAGCGCGCGGGCGTTGGCGATCACTTGCCGGGCATAGGTCTTGAACTCCGGTCGAAGCGCCTCGCCAAATGCCACCGCCTTGGCGGCGATGACGTGCATCAGCGGACCGCCCTGCATGCCGGGGAAGACCGCGGCGTCGATCTTCTTGCCAAGCTTGCGATCGTCGGAGAGGATCATGCCGCCACGCGGCCCGCGAAGCGTCTTGTGGGTGGTTGTGGTGACCACGTGGGCATGCGGGATGGGGTTGGGAAATTCGCCGGCCGCCACCAGGCCCGCAAAGTGAGCCATGTCGACCATGAGCCGCGCCCCGACGCTGTCGGCGACGGCTCGAAAGCGTGCGAAGTCGATTGTACGGCTATAGGCTGACCCACCGGCGATGATCAGCTTGGGCTTCGCCTCCAGGGCGATCTCGGCCAGCTCGTCATAGTCGATGATCTGGTCCTGCTTGCGCACGGTGTAGGCCACCGGTTTGAACCACATGCCGGACTGGTTGACACTCTTGCCATGGGTGAGGTGTCCGCCGGCGTTCAGGTCCATGCCCATGAACGTGTCGCCCGGCTGCATCAGCGCCATGAACACGGCCTGATTGGCCTGGGAGCCGGAGTGTGGCTGCACATTGGCCCAGGCTGCGCCAAACAAGGCTTTGGCCCGGTCGATGGCCAGCGTCTCCACCTCGTCGACGAACTCGCACCCGCCGTAATACCGCCGACCCGGATACCCCTCGGCGTACTTGTTGGTCAGGACCGAGCCCTGGGCGTCCAACACCGCCTGCGAGACGATGTTTTCAGAGGCGATGAGTTCGATCTGATCTTGCTGCCGCCGGGCCTCGCGGCCGATTGACGCAAAGACGTCAGGATCGGCCGCCTCGAGGCCGTCGCCGAAGAACGAGGGATCGACGTCCGTCGTCGTCACCGCTGCCGATGTGATGGTCACGACTCGCCTCCTGCGCCGTCCGGGCCGGAGGGGCGTCTTAGTCCTCTTCGGCGGGGGGTCAACCGCCGGCAAAAGGCGGTGAGGTTACGCGGCGTAGCCTCCCAGCCGCTGGATGTTGCACCGGGCCCATAGCGCCTCGAGCGCGGCGACGAGATCGTCCATCATGGCGTCGGTGTGGAAGGGCGTCGGCGTGAAACGCAGCCGCTCCGTGCCCCGGGGCACGGTCGGGTAGTTGATCGGCTGTACATAGATTCCGTGATCAGTCAGCAGCATGTCCGAGACGAGTTTGCAGTGCACCGGATCGCCGACCAGGATCGGTACGATATGGCTCACCGAAGGCATGACTGGCAGGCCGGCGGCCTTCAGTCGGGCCTTGAGCGAGGCGGCCCGTTCCTGGTGCCGCTGACGAACCTCGTCGTGCGCCTTCAGCCAGCGGATGCTGGCCAGCGCGCCGGCCATCAGCGCCGGCGGCAATGAGGTCGTGAAGATGAATCCCGAAGCATAGGAGCGGATCGCGTCGACGAGCACGGCGTCGGTGGCGATGTAGCCACCCATGACGCCGAAGGCCTTGCCGAGCGTCCCCTCGATGATGTCGATCTGATCTGCGACGCCATCGCGCTCGGAAACGCCGCCGCCGCGCACGCCGTAAAGACCCACGGCGTGAACTTCGTCCAGGTAAGTCAGCGCTCCGTATTTCCTGGCCAAAGCTGCGGTGGCGCCGATGTCGGAGATGTCGCCATCCATCGAATAGACGCTCTCGAAGGCGACCAGCTTGGGCGCCTCAACCGGCGCGGCGGCCAGCAACCCTTCGAGATGAGCCAGGTCGTTGTGCCGAAAGATTTTGCACTGTCCGCGCCCGTGGCGGATGCCGGCGATCATAGAGGCGTGGTTGAGCTCGTCGGAGAAGACGATCAGGCCCGGCAGGATGGTTTGCAGGGTCGAAAGCGTCGCCTCGTTGGAGACATAGCCCGACGTGAAGAGGAGCGAGGCTTCCTTGCCGTGCAGATCGGCGAGCTCGCGCTCGAGTTCGACGTGGTAGTGCGTGGTGCCCGAGATATTGCGTGTGCCTCCGGAGCCTGACCCGGCTTCGTCGATGGCGCGATGCATGGCCTCGATCACGACCGGATTCTGGCCCTGACCCAGATAGTCGTTGGAGCACCAGACGACGACATCGCGTGGCTCGCCGTCTTGCGGCGTCCAGGTGGCCAGCGGAAAATCGCCGCGATGGCGCTTGAGGTCGGCGAACACTCGGTAACGCCCCTCGCCCCGCAC
>Ga0302314_10001016_pt1 | contig 52366 bp, 51 predicted proteins | sample III_Palsa_N2_3_FD_200533 | JGI IMG/M metagenome (GOLD analysis project Ga0302314, IMG submission 200533) | Peat permafrost microbial communities from Stordalen Mire near Abisko, Sweden - III_Palsa_N2_3 | ecosystem: Environmental > Terrestrial > Soil > Palsa > Peat permafrost | place: Sweden... | reverse complement strand
CGCAAGTCGGGATCTACCAGTCCCGGCGGTGACGGAGATCGGTGAGGCGCTCGACGGCGCCTACGCCATATCCGAACGTTACCGCGGTGTGTTCTTGGAATCACTCGACCAGGCGGGCTGGAAACAGATCCTGCCAGCCCTGTTTCGAGGACTCGATGCCCTCCGCGAGCACCCGACGACCTGGCCGTCGGAATGGACGACCGAACACGCGGCTCTGGCAGACGGGCCGAGCGGATTCTGGGGCGCACAACTCCTTGGCGGGCTAGTCGACACTCCCGGAAATCGAGTTTCCGGTTGGCGTGCGGTACTGGAGCAATCGGCTGAGCTGGACGCGCTCTTCAACACGGCACTGCGACGCTTCAGCGAACTGCTGACGGTGTGCCCTACAACTCCCCACCTCATCCACGCTGATCTGCTGAACCGCAACGTGCTCGTCAGCGACGACGCCTGCAGGCTCGTTGCCGTGTTCGATTGGGGCTGTCTGAAGTACGGGGACTTTGTCTACGAACTGGCCTGGTTCACGTTCTGGGCGCCCTGGCATCCAGCGCTCGCAGCGATCGACATCAGATCCGCCGCTCTCGATCACTACAACGCAAACGGATTGCCCGTACCCGGATTTGATCAACGATTGCGCTGCTACGAACTGCACATCGGACTCGACCACCTCGCATACAACGCCTTCACAGGCAACACCGACGAACTCCAAGCCGTAGCCCGGCGCACCAATACGCTCCTGAACGAGACCTGACTCCGTCAAGTCCCAGATCCAGCCGAACTACTCAACCCGGGCTACGCGACGACTGCTTCTATCGCGCAGCCCAGGCCAAGCGCACGATCGCAACGGACGACACGTCCGCGATCATGATGGTCAACAGAAGGCCGCGGTTGCACGTGAAGCACTCGGCGCAGACCGGTGCGACGCCATGCCGGTAGCGTTCTGCGGGTGATCATCTGGCTAAACGGCGCTTTCGGATCGGGCAAGACGACGCTCGCCGAAGAGCTGCACCGCAGGCTCCCGGACTCGGTTGTTTATGACCCGGAGGACGTCGGCTTGATGCTCTGGAAGTGGATTGACCCCACTGACGATTTCCAGGACCTGGCGAGCTGGCGCGAGCTGGTTATCGCCACAGCGTTGTCGCTACTCAGGCACGACACGGACACGCTGATCGTTCCGATGTCGTTGATCCGCGACGACTATCGAGACGAGATCCTCGGTGGGTTCGCCGAAGCCGGCGAGGATCTCCTCCATGTATTCCTGGATGCAGACGCCGGAGCGCTCCGGGAGCGTCTGAACGCACGCGCGGCGCCGGTCGAGAACCGGGCGGCAGACCAGTCGGCCACCGAGTGGTCGCTGAGCCGCATTGATGCGGCCGTCCTCGCGGCCGACCGGCAGCCGAGCGGAACTCTCATGCTGCGCTCCGACAGACTGACACCGGCTGAGCTAGCCGACGAAGTGCTCGCTGCGGCAGGCTAAGTTCAGGTTGAAAAGCGACATGGCTCCTTCCAGTCTGTCGCCAAGTCGGTCTCGCTAATCCTTCATTCGCGAGCGGATCGGGTTAGCAGCCACGGGCCGAGCGCTGGACCACGCACGCTCCCAACGATCGCTTTGACCGCCGCGCCGGGCGTCCAGCGAGCGAGCGCATCGGCGACCGAGCAGTCATCAGCGCAGGCTGTTTAGTCGCGGCGGAACACGAGCTTCGTCCAGTGGCCTGAGGTGAGCGCGTCGGCGGCATCGTTCCAGTCGACCGTCTTCGTAGTGACGTGTTCGGGGTGAAAGGCCCCGGCCTGCGCCAGGGCCAGAACCTGCGGCATCGCGGCACGGACGTGGGCGCGGCCAGTAGCGAACGTGATGCCCTTGGTGTACATCTCAAGCAGCGGCAGGCTGGGCTGCTCGCCGAAGTAGATCGCGGTGCTCGTGCAGGTGCCGTCGGGTGCGGTGGAACGCAGGGCGAGCGCTAGGCCTTCGGCGTTGGCTGAGTGGTCCATGGTGATCGGGAACGGGCCGAGCCTCTTCGGCATCTCGCCGACGACCGAAGCGCCGAACCCGCGGGCGATCTCGCCGCGTCCTGGGTCGGTGTCGACATAGGTGACCGACTCGGCGCCGAGCGCGACAGCAAGCGCGCAGGCGTAGAGGGCAATCGAGCTGGGCCCGGCGCCGCCGACGATCAGCACTGGCGCGCCGGGTTCGGCGGCGAGTTGAGGACCTACAGCTCGCCACGCGTCGCTGATGTTGTCCGACGCACTCGCCACCGCCGCCGGGTCGAGACCTGCCGGCACTGGCACGAGCATGTGGTCGGCGTAGGGCACCTCGACCACATCTGCGAGGAAGCCGCCCCACCGCTGCACCGCCGGGCCGAAGCCGTAGGTCGACATGAAGGGCACGGTCTCGCAATTCCCGGTCCGCCCGCGGCGACAGGCGCCGCACTCGCCACACGAGATCTGAAACGGCACGCTGACCAGCTGACCCGGGCTGATCGTCTTGACCGCGTCACCGACGTCGATCACCTCGGCCACGCATTCGTGCCCGACCGGGAACGGTGCGGCGAACGGGGAGCTGCCGGCGATGATCAGCGCATCGAGGTCGCATGTCGCGACTGCGATTGGACGCACCAGCGCTGTTTGGTCCGACTGCAGGCTCGGCGCTTGCGCCTCGTGCCACTCAAGCTGTCTGGGGGAGACGTAGACGAGTTGGCGCATGCTCATAACCCGACAAGGGCGGCGCTGCGTTCCCACAGCTCCCGAGCGAGATCGTCGTTGCGCGCGGCGGCGTTCGGCCGGCGAACCTTCTCGTCGACAACGTACTCACCGGTGATCTGTCCGCCGCGCTCGGAGGTGGCTAGCCAGACCAGCGAGCGCGCGCCCTTCTTGGGTGAACGTGAAAGCGGTCCGGCAATCGTCGTCGCGACCTTCCAGATGCCGTTGTCGCTCTTGCCCCAGCCGGTCCGCACCAGACCCGGGTGAAAGCAGTTGACGTGAATCTCCGGCGCGCGACGCGTCAGCTCGCGGGTGAACAGGATGTTCTCGAGCTTCGAGGTGCTGTAGACGCGCATCGCCGCGTAGGACTTCTCCGACTGGAGGTCGTCAAGGTCGAGCTTGCCGCCGGTATGGGCACCGGAGGAGGTCGTCACGACCCGCCCGCCGGCTAACTGCTCGAGCAGCAGATTGGTCAGTAGGAACGGCGCCAGGTGATTCAAAGCGAACGTCTGCTCAAACCCCTCAGACGTCAGCCGGCGCGTCGCAAACAGCGCCCCGGCGTTGTTCGCCAGGACGTCAATCTGAGGATGCGCAGCACTCAGCTCCGCTGCCAGCCGACGCACCTCGCTCATCAGCAACAGGTCGGCAACGTAGGTGTGGATCGCCCCGCCAACACCCGCCGACCTCGCCTCGGCAGCAACAGCAGCAACCCGCTCCGGCTCCCGACCAACGATCGCGACCTCGACGCCACGCTTGGCCAGCTCAACAGTGGCGGCTTGGCCGATCCCGCGCGTGGCTCCTGTGACTACGACCAGTGTCATGGCTGTCTCCTCGTTCAGTAATCCGTCAGCCAAGGTCGCTCAGCAAACGGGGAAGGTAGGGCGCCTCAAGCTCGGCAAGGCTCTCGTCGTCAAGCTTCAACTCAAGCGAGGCGACGGCGTCGTGGATGTGCGCAAGCTTTGTCGCGCCGGTGATCGGCGCGGTGATGCCCGGCTGCTGGCGTACCCACGCTGTCGCCACCTGCGCAGCCGATACCCCCAGGCGTTCGGCCACCGAGAACGCCGCCTCCTGGACGTCGTAGTCCTCGGGCCGCTCGTAGCGGGTGGGACCACCACCGCGCACCGTCAGCCGCTCACCGCTGCGAACCCGCGTGCCGGCGAGCAGTCCTCGGGCCAGCGGGCTGTACGGGATCAGGCCAACGCCCATGTCGACGCACATAGGGTTCAACTCCCGCTCGTCCTCGCGGTTGATCAGGTTGTAACGGCTCTGCATCGAGACGAACCGCGTCCAACCGTTGACCTCGGCGATGCGCTGCATCTTCGCGAACTCCCAGGCGTGCATCAGCGACGCTCCGATATAACGGACCTTGCCTGAGCGAACAAGGTCGTTGAGCGCTTCCATCGTCTCCTCGATCGGGGTTTCCGGATCGAAGCGATGGATCTGGTAGAGGTCGATGTAGTCAGTCCCGAGCCGACGCAGCGAGTCATTGATCGCGGCGAAGATGTGCTTGCGTGAGAGGCCGCTGTCGTTTGGTCCTTCGGAGCCTGCCGGGAAGAAGACCTTGGTCGCGAGCACGTAGTCATCGCGCTTGGCGAACAGCTTGCTGAGGATCCGCCCGGTGATCTCTTCACAGGCGCCGTTGGTGTACATGTCGGCCGTGTCGAAGAAGTTCACCCCGGCGTCGACCGCGGCCGCGATGAGTGGCTCGGCGTCTGCCTCAGAAACAGCCCAATCCAACAGCGAAGGGTCGCCAAAGCTCATCATCCCCAGGCACAGCCTCGAGACCTTCAGGCCTGTGGATCCCAGCCGCGCGTAATCCATCAAGTCCTACCCTAGCCCGGCGCCGGGCAACTAGCCGTCAAGCCCGCTACGCCAGTCCGTGCCCGTCGGCATGCGGTCCGGCTGTGAGGCTTCGTCGGCACGGATCACATGCATCACCGCGTTGATCAGCGCCAGGTGCGTGAACGCTTGGGGGAAGTTGCCGAGGTGGCGCCCGGTGCGGTAGTCGATCTCCTCGGCGTAGAGGCCGAGCGGCGAGGCGTAGCCGAGCAAGCGCTCGCACAGCTCGCGCGCGCGGACCAGCTCGCCGATCTCGGCGAGCGCCGAGACCAGCCAGAAGGAGCAGATTAGGAAGGTGCCCTCCTCGCCGGCGAGACCATCGTCGGTCTCGCCAACTCGGTAGCGCAGGACCAGGCCGTTCTCGGTCAGCTCGTCGGCAATCGCCAGCACGGTCGCGCGGACGCGCTCGTCCTCGGGCGGCAGGAAGCGCAGCAGCGGCAACAGCAGCAGGCTCGCGTCGAGCGCGTCGGTCTCGTAGTGCTGCTTGAACACACCGCGCTTGTCGACACCGTGCTTGCAGATGTCGGCGTGGATCTCATCGGCGACTGCGCGCCAGCGTGTGGCGAGCTCCCCATCGTCACGCAGTTCCGCCAGGCGGGCGCCGCGGTCGCAGGCGACCCAACAGAAGATCTTTGATGAGGTGAAGTGCTTGGGCTCACCACGGACCTCCCAGATGCCACGGTCGGGGCTCTTCCAGTGCTCGATCGCGCGCTCGACCTGCTTTGAGAGGATCGGCCAGACGCGCTCGTCAAGCGCGTCGCGGGTGCGCGTGTGGATGTAGACGGAGTCAAGTAGCGCGCCCCAGACATCGTGCTGGTTCTGGCGGTAGGCGGCGTTGCCGACCCGCACCGGACGCGCGCCCTCGTAACCCGACAGATGGTCAAGCTCAAACTCCTCAAGCTTGCGCTCACCGCCGACTCCGTACATCACCTGTAGTTCCTCATCGCCGCCGGCGACGTCGGCGATGAAATAGAAGAAGTCGTTGGCCTCCCAGTCGAAGCCGAGTGTGAACAGCGCCCACAACATGAACGTCGAGTCGCGGATCCAGCTGTAGCGGTAGTCCCAGTTGCGCTCGCCACCTGGGCTTTCCGGCAGCGACGTGGTGGCGGCCGCAAGCAGCGCGCCGGTCGGTGCGTAGGTCAAGCCCTTCAGCGTCAGCGCCGAGCGCTGCAGGTGGGTTCGCCAGGGGTGATCGGGGAAGGTGCCGCGGTCAAGCCAGTGTTGCCAATGGTGGGCGGTCCAGACCAGCCGCGAGTAGGCGTCGTCGTAGTCCTGCGGCGGCGGGTGGGTTGACCAGTACAGCGCGCAGAAGGCGGTCTCGCCCTCCTTCATCCGGTGTCGAGCGGTAGCGCGGGCACCCTCGAAGCCAAGCCGCAGATCGGTCTTCAGCTGCAGTTGCACGTTGCAATCGCCAGCCGTGGCAACGCCATCGCTGTAACTCGGCCCCGTGTACTCCCAGGTAGCCGGCTTCTGGCCGTAGTCGAACACCGGCTCGCAATCCATCTGCAGCTCGACCTCGCCGTTGACGCAGCGAACCATCCGCAGCAGGACGTGATCCGCGTCGTAGTCGGTCGGGGCTCGGCGGTGGGTGCCGCTGCGGTCATCCTCGTGATGCCACTTGCCGATCAGCAGCACATCACGCACGATCAGCCAGCCGGAGCCCGTGCCCCAGCTCGTCTCGAGCACCATCGTGCCAGGCAGGTAGCGCCGGGCAGCCGGGACGGTGACGCCGGTCGGACCGATCCGAAACGCACCGGCGTCGCGGTCAAGCAGCGCCCCGAACACGCTTGGAGAATCGACCCGCGGCAGGCACAGCCATTCGATGTTGCCGCTCGGCGCGACCAGCGCCACGGTCTCGCAATCGGACAGGAAGCCGTACTCGGCGATCGGCGGGAACGCGCTGCCGCCGACCGATGACGGACCTCCGGCTGGGTCGGACGGAAGCGAGGTCGGGTTCAGCGAATGGCTCTGGGTTCCGGTTTCGATCGGCTCCATCGAGCGAGGATGCTCGCAGATCGGCGATTAGCGCCACAACACTGCAGGCCAGCGTCCAGCACCGGGCCAGCGCCCAGTGCGCTCCAACTTGAAACTGAATTCAGTTTCAAACAGCAGAGGCCTGCCATCATGCACGGATGAGTTCTGGTGGTGGATCAGGCGGTATGGGAGCGATGCACGGCGGCGCCGGCAGCGGCGCGATGCGCTCGCTGCGCGGCCCTGACAAGCAACCACCCGAGCTGATGGATCCCAGTCGTAAACGCGACCGCCACCGGATTCTCAAGCTGTTCCGCCCTTACCGCTGGTCGCTCGGATTCGTGCTGGCGATGATCTGCATCTCTGCCGGGGTCAGCATGGCCAACCCGTTCCTGATCCGTGATGCGCTGGACGGCGGGATCCTGCACCACGACAGCAGTGAGCTGACCTGGACCGTGCTGGGGATGATCGGCATCGCGATCTTCAGCCAAGCCGCCGGCGTCTGGCAGACCTACCGCTCAAACGTCGTCGGCCAGCAGGTGATGCACGACCTGCGCGCCGGCGTGTACCGCCGCCTACAACAGATGTCGCTGGCGTTCTTCACGCGCACCCGCACCGGCGAGGTCCAGTCGCGGATCGCCAACGACATCGGCTCGCTTGACTCGGTGATCACCACGACGGCGACGACGATCGCCTCAAACGTCACGACGGTCCTCGCCGCGATCGTCGCGATGTTCATCCTCAACCCAGCGCTGGCCGCGATCTCGCTGCTGTTTGTGCCGCCATCGGTTTTGATGACCCGCCGCGTCGGCAAGATGCGCCGCAAGATCACGACCGAGCAGCAGCGGCGCTTGGCCGACATGTCAGCGCTGATCGCCGAATCGCTATCGGTCTCCGGGATCATGCTCGGCAAGACGATGGGCCGTGGCGACGACCTCGCGAATCGCTTCACCGGCGAGTCGCAGCACATCGCCGACCTCGAGGTGAAGTCGCGAATGGCCGGGCGCTGGATGATGGGCTCGATCCAGTTCGTGTTCGCCTCAACGCCTGCCGTGATCTACTGGTTGGCGGGACAACACGGTCTGGTCGGCGCGGTCGAGGTCGGGACCGTCGTTGCCTTCACCACGCTGCAGACCCGGCTGCTGTTCCCAATCCAGTCATTGCTCGGCGCGCAGGCCGACGTCGAGGCGTCGATGGCCCTGTTTGACCGGATCTTCGAGTACCTCGACCTGCCGATCGACATCACCGAGGCCGAGAACCCGATCGAGCTGGACGCCGGCACCGTGGTCGGCGAGGTGCAATTCAAAGGAGTTTCATTCCGCTACGGCGCTGGTACTGGCCAGCTAGCCAGTACCAGCGACAGCGCGCTCCCATGGACGGTCAAAGACGTCGAACTTGTCGTGCCCGCCGGTACGCGGACGGCGGTCGTGGGCGAGACCGGTGCTGGCAAGACAACGCTCGGGTATCTCGTCGCGCGGCTGTATGAGCCGCAGGAGGGCACGATCACGATCGATGGCGTCGACATCCGCCAGGCGTCGCTCGCATCGCTCGCGGCGACCGTTGGCGTGGTCTCGCAGGAGACCTATCTGTTCCACGCCAGCGTGATGGAGAACCTGCGCTTCGCGCGGCCCGAGGCAACTGATCAAGAGGTCGAGGACGCGGCGAAGAGTGCGCGGATCCACGAGCTGATCGCCTCGCTGCCTGAGGGTTATCACACGGTTGTCGGCGAGCGCGGGTACCGCTTCTCCGGTGGCGAGAAGCAGCGGATGGCGATCGCACGGACGATTCTGCGCAACCCGCCGGTGCTGGTGCTCGACGAGGCGACCAGCTCGCTTGATACCCAGACCGAGGCGGCGGTGCAGGCCGAGCTTGAGGCGCTCGCCAAGGGTCGGACAACGATCACGATCGCTCACCGGCTCTCGACCGTGCGCGACGCTGATCAGATCGTCGTGCTTGACAAGGGGCGAATCACCGAGCGCGGGACGCACGAGGAACTGCTTGAACGCGGCGGGCTATATGCCGCGCTCGTTGCCCGTGACGTCGCCGATCCGGTTACCTGATCTGCGTGTAGCTGACGGTGATCGGCCCGAAGCTGATCACGTCGCCGTCGCTCAGCTCAGTGGCGATCGTGCGCTCGCCATTGACGTAGGTGCCTGACGCGCTGCGATCGTCGAGCACGCGGGCGGCATTGCCGTCGATCACGATGATCGCGTGCCGCCGCGAGACACGGGCATCGTCAAAGACGACCTCGGCGTGCGTTGAGCGGCCGATGTGGTTGACCGCTCGGTCAAGCTCGAGCAGGTAGCTCTGCTCGCCATCGCTCAGCGACAAATAGTGGCCGGGGAACAGGCCCGTCGGCTCGCGCAGACGGTCGTGCATGCGGTAATCGAGAACCCCGACCACATCTTCACGGGGCGTATCGGTCGTCGGCATCGGTGCCGTCGGTTGCGCACCCTGAGCCGAGCTGGGTGCGGCGTAAGTGGTGGGGGCTGTTTCGATCATGTACCTATTTGACTACCCGGATCCAAGGATGAAACTCAAGTTCCACTAAGAGGTGGATAAAAATGTCAGCGTCCTTACCGCAGCAACTCGGTGAGCTTCGCCGGCGTGTCGTCCTCGGGCAGCGGCGCGAACATGATCAAACGCTGCTCAGGATTGGCCTGCGGGCGCAGCACGACGTGGTCGAACACGAGCCGGCCGACGAGCGGATGGTTCAGCACCTTGCGCCCCTCGCCGGTGTCCGCGACCTCGTGACGCTTCCAGGCGTCGCAGAAGTCCTTGCTTGATTTCCGCAGCGACGTCTTTAGCTCATCCCAGGTCGGGTCGCCGATGTTGTGGGCGAAGTCGGCGCGGAATTTGGCTGTCATCAGCCGGGCGCTGGCCTCCCAGTCGGTGAACAGCTCGCGCCGACGCGGATCCATGAAGTGCTGCCAGAGGTGGTTGCGTACGTTCAGCTCGAGCTGATCAAGACCGCCGAGCAGCAGCGAGGCGGGGCGGTTCCAGGCGAGGTAATCCCAGCGGCGTCCGAGCAGGTAGCCGGGGTTGTTGCCGAGGCTCCCGATCAGGTTGGTGATCGCCGAGGACGCGAATTCGGCGCGGCCCGGGCAGGGCGGCGGTTCCTCGGCGCGGCCGAGCGCGATCAGGTGCGCGCGTTCGGCGGGCGTCATCCGCAGCGCGGCGGCGATCGCCTCGAGTACGTCAAGCGAGGCACGGACGTCACGGCCCTGCTCAAGCCACGTGTACCAGGTGGTGCCGACCCCGGCGAGCAGCGCGACCTCCTCGCGCCGCAGACCTGGCGTGCGGCGGCGGGTTCCGTTCGGCAGGCCTACCTGCTCGGGCGTGAGCGCGGCGCGGCGCTTGGTCAGGAAGTCGGCCAGCTCGTCACGGCGACGGCCCGCGGTCGTCTGCTGAGGCGTCTGCGGCGAGGTCTCTTGCGGCGCGTCTGTGACCGTCGGCACTTCTATGGGGGGTGTATCTACTACCAGGATAACTTCCTCTCTTGTACCTGGATAAGTATTGAACCACACTCTCCAACCATGAGCAAATATTTCAAGACTTCAGCCCGGCCGGTGTCAACCAAGATCCTAGTGCTCGTCGTTTGTTTGGCGCAGTTCATGGTGATCCTTGATGTCTCGATCGTCAACGTCGCGCTGCCCTCGATCGGGCGCGGACTGCACTTCTCGACCACTGGCCTGTCATGGGTGATCAACGCCTACACGATCACCTTTGCCGGGCTGCTGCTGCTCGGCGGCCGCGCGACCGACCTGCTCGGCCGCAAGTCGATCTTCATCGCCGGCACCGCGATGTTCTCGGTCTTCTCGCTGATGGCGGCGGTGTCCGATTCTCAAACGACGCTGCTGATCGCGCGTGGCCTACAGGGCGTGGCGGCGGCGCTGATGTCGCCCGCCAGCCTTTCGATCATCACCACGCACACCGCCGAGGGGCCGGAGCGCACCCGCGCGCTCGGCGTCTGGGCTTCGGTCGCCGGGCTCGGCGCCTCCTCCGGCGCGCTGCTCGGCGGGCTGCTCACACAGGGGATCGGCTGGCCGGCGATCTTCGCCGTCAACGTCCCGGTCGGGCTGGCAGTGGTGTTCGCCGCGCGTTTCGCGATCCCGGCGAACGAGGAGCGCGACATCGAGTCCGAGCGTCACTTCGACGCGCTCGGCGCGACCCTGGTGACGGCGGGGCTTGCGACCTTCGCGTTCGCGATCGTGCGCACTGCCACGCTCGGCTGGATCTCGGCCGGTGTGCTGGTGCCGCTCGTCGTGTCGCTGGTGCTGCTCACCGGCTTCATCTACGTCGAGCGCTCGGTTTCGCACTGGCCGCTGATGCCGCTGTCGATCTTCAAGGTCCAGCGCGTCCGCTGGGCGAACACCATCATCGTGCTCGCCTACGCCGGCCTGTTCTCGATGTTCTACTTCATCACCCTGTTCCTCCAGCAGATCCAAGGACATGACGCGATCATCGCGGGGGTCTCGTTCCTACCGACGACGCTCGGCGTGTTCTTCTCCTCCAATCGCGCCTCACGCGTGATCGCCCGCTTCGGCCTACGGACCACCGCGGTTGCCGGCCTTCTGCTCTCAGCCGCTGGGCTGCTGTATCTCTCGACGGTGGGGCCGGGTAGCGACTACTTCACTGGCGTGCTGCCGGGTCTCGTGCTGGCCGGCCTGGGGATGGGCACGACGCTCGTTTCGGGCACGGTCGCCGCGACCCAGGGCGTACCGTCGAACGAGGCGGGGCTCGCCTCCGGCCTGTTGAACACCTCGCGGATGGTCGGTGGCGCGCTGGGGTTGGCGGTGCTGTCGACGATCGCGGCGTCGGTCACGCACGGTGACGTGGCGCTCGGCCACGCGCTGGCGACGACCAACGGCTACAACCTGGCGCTACTGCTCGGCGCCGCGCTGTCGCTGCTCGGCGCGGGTGTTGCCGCCGCCAAGTTCGGTGGACGTGTGACCGCCCCGGTCGTCTCGTTGGCGACCGCTCCGGTCCGCGAGGCTGAGCGGGTCGCAGCTTGAGCGCTTTGCCCGCCCCCCGGTCTGGCTGGACCGGGGGCGGGGAGCGCGTTGGCGGCGGAACCTGTTTCGACGCAAAGTTCGTAGCCTCTGAGCGTGGCCAAGTCCAGCGCCGGGATCCTTCTTTACCGCCAGTCCGGCGGCGAACTTGAGGTGCTGTTGATTCACCCCGGCGGCCCGATGTGGGCGCGTAAGGATGCCGGCGCCTGGTCGATCCCGAAGGGCGGGATCGAGGCGGGCGAGGATCCGCTGACCGCGGCGCGGCGGGAGTTCTCCGAGGAAGTTGGTTCGCCGCTACCCGACGATGCGCCGGCGCCGTTTGATCTCGGTGAGGTGCGGCTGCGCTCGGGCAAGCGGATCCGTGCGTTTGCGGTCGCTGGGGATCTGGACGCGACGCGGGTCGTCTCGAACACCACCGAGATGGAATGGCCGCCACGCTCAGGCCGGCGAATCACCGTGCCGGAGGTCGATCGCGCTGCTTGGTTCAGCGTGGAGGCGGCTGCGATCGCGCTGAACCCGGCGCAGGTTGAGCTGGTCGAGCGATTGCTCGGGTTCCTGGATGGCTAGCGACCGGATCAGCCCCACCGCGCACTACACCGGCTACGTGTGGGCACACAACGGGCTTTCACATAAGGCGCTTGAGACGCTCGAGGGACGACTGATGTTCAACACGCTGGCGCTGCCGGATCGCGTCAGCGGCCTGCTTGGCGGCCCGTCGCTGAACAGCTATCTGCTGACACGGCATGCGGCGCTTGATCTACGGCTGACGGCGGCGATCGACAGTGGTGTGGTTTCGCAGGTGGTCGAGGTGGCCGCCGGGATGTCGCCGCGCGGCTGGCGCTTCGCCTCACGCTACGGCTCCGCGATCACCTATATCGAGGCCGACCTGCCGGCGATGGCGGCGCGCAAGCGCGGAAGGCTTCAGCAGATCGGCTCGTTGTCGGAGTACCACCAGGTGCTGGATGTCGATGCTCTGAGCGATCAGGGCGACGCGAGTCTCGCGGCGATCCTCGGTGGGCTGGATTTGCAGCGTGGTGTGGCTGTTATCACCGAGGGGCTGATCAACTACCTCAGCCCCGAGCTGTTGGTCGGGCTGTGGGCGCGGATTGCACGCGGGCTGCGCCGATTCCCGAATGGGCTGTACCTGTCGGAGATCCACCTGAAGTCCGACGACAACCTGTTGGTGACGCTCGGGATGCCGGTGCTGTCGGCGTTCGTCGGTGGTTGGGTGCACCTGCATTTCGATGGTCCGGGCGAGACGCTCGCCGCGCTGGCGGCCGCTGGCTTTGATTCCTCCCAGCTTCATCAAGGGGTATCCCTGACGGGGGAAAGTCCACGGAGCGGGCGCGGGCTGGTGCGTATAATTGAGGCATCAACGATTCCCCCCGCATCCACGCAACCCTGATCAACGACCCGGCGTGCCCCTGGGGCTACTCAGCGAACCCGGCGCTGCGTGTCGTCGAGTGGCGCTACGGCGATCAGCTCGACTGGGAGTACGTGATGATCGGCCTCAGCGAGGACGACGATCTCGACCGCTACGCGAAGATGGGTTTCACGCCGCTGCGCGGGGCATTGGGCGAGCTTCAGTTCCGGAACCGCTACGGGATGCCCTTCGCGCCTGCTCGCCGGACGACGTTTGCTGCCTCTTCGCCCGCCTGTCGGGCGGTCGTCGCCGCTCGCCGCGAGTGGCCGGGCAGCGAACGCGCCGTGTTCCGCGCGCTGCAGCTGGCGCACTTCAACACGCCGCTGTTGTGGGGCGACCCCGAGCAGCTGCGCGAGATCCTGTCGCAGGTCGATGGTGTCGATGCCGACCGGCTTGTTGAGTTGCTTGACGACGACGAAGTGGTGGCCGAGTACCAGGCAGATAAGGCTCGCGCCCGGACCGCCGCTGGGTCGCCGACGGAGTTGCAAGGTAAGGCGGCCGACAATGGCGACGGTGTTCGCTACACGGCGCCGTCGGTGATCTTTGAGACTGCGGATGGCCGCGTGCTTGAGGCCGGCGGCTTCCAGCCCGCTGCCGCCTATGACGTCGTGATCGCCAACCTCGACCCGACGCTCTCACGCCAGGGAGTTCCCGAAGATGTCGGCGAGCTGCTCGACTATTTCAGCTACGGGCTGACGACCGCCGAGGTCGCGGCGGTGCTGACAGCTTCCAACGACGAGCCTGATCGCGCAGCTGCTGAGAAGGCGCTGCTGGCGTTGGTGTTCGACGGCGCTGCCGAGCGCCACCCGCTTGGCGATGACGCCTTGTGGACCCGCCCTGGTGTGCCCGGCCCGCCGCGCCTGAGCGCTGGCACCGCCGCCGTCGGCGCGTAGCATCTAACAGATGAAGAGATCGTTGCGCGCAGGGGCATGCGCGCTTGTCTTGCTGCTGCTGTCGGCCACTCCCGCCAGCGCCGTAGTCGGTGGCAAGCCAGTGCCGCCGGGCAAGTTCGGCTACGTCGCCGATGTGGTGATCGCCGGGTCCGGTGACGGCTGCAGCGGTGTGCTGATCGCGCCTGACTGGGTACTGACCGCCGGACACTGCGCCGCGATCACCGGCTTGATCAGTGAGGGCCTCCTCCCGACACCGTTTGCGTTGCCGGCGTCTGAATTCAAGGTGATCCTCGCTACCCCGTATGCGGACGGTCGTGGGGGCGAGGTTCACACGGTCAGCAAGGTGATCGTCGATCCCAACTACTGGGTCTTTCACGGTGTCGGCAACGACGCCACGCTGTTGAAGCTGGCCGTGCCGTCGAAGGTCAAGCCGATGCTGATTGCCCCAGCGGTGCCGTCGCTGTGGCGCGGGGGAGTGCTCGGGACGATCGCCGGCTTCGGCACAACGTCGCAGAGCGCGAGCAGCGAACCGCCGCAGATGCGCTACGCCCAGGTCCCGTTCACGACCGACGCCTACTGCGCCTCGAAGTTCCCGCCCGGGATCGACGAGATCCAGAACGATGGCTACTTCGACGCCAGCAACATGGTCTGTGCCGGCTACCCGCAGGGCGGTACCGACACCTGCGAGGGCGACTCGGGCGGACCGCTACTCGCGCCGTTGCCCGACGGCAAGCTGATCCTGGCGGCGATCACCAGCTTCGGCGACGGTTGTGCCCAGGCCGGGCATCCTGGCGTCTACGACCTCGTCGCAGCCGGGCCGATCAGGTCGTTTATCGCCTCGGTCGTGCCAAGCGCGATGGCACCCCGCTCAGTGCTGGCGAAGCCGCGCCGCAAGCCTAAGCGCGATAAGCGACGCAAGCGTCGCTAAGCGCTGAAGGTGGCCTCGGTCGCGGCAGTGACCTCTTCGATCGTGACCCCAGCTTGCAGCTCGACGAGGGTCATACCGTCGTCCCTGGTGAAGTCGAACACGGCCAGGTCGGTGATCAGGCGATGAACGACGCCAGCGCCGGTCAGCGGAAGCGTGCACTGCTGTTTGACGCGTGACTCGCCGCTGCGGGTGCAGTGCTCCATGATCACGATCACACGCTTGGCGCCGTGGACCAGGTCCATCGCGCCGCCCATACCTTTGACCATCTTGCCGGGGATCATCCAGTTCGCCAGGTCGCCGGTCTGCGAGACCTCCATCCCGCCGAGCACGGCAACGTCGATGTGACCGCCGCGGATCATCGCGAACGACTCGGCGCTGTCAAAGAACGACGCGCCGGGGACGGTCGTAACCGTCTCCTTGCCGGCGTTGATCAGATCCGGGTCCGCTTGGCCATGCCGGGGGTAAGGACCGATGCCGAGTAGCCCGTTCTCTGACTGCAACAGCACGTCCCGCTTCTCGGCCATGTGCTCGGCGAGCAGCGTTGGCAGCCCGATCCCGAGGTTTACGTTCATCCCGTCGCTTATCTCCTTGGCGGCACGCAGCACGATCTTGGTGCGAGCGTCGCTCATGCCGGTTGTTCCATCAGGCGTTCGATCCGTTTCTCGTATGCGTGGCCGTGGAGGATGCGCTGGACGAAGATCCCTGGGGTGTGAATTTCGTCCGGGTCAAGCTCGCCAACGCCGACGAGCTCTTCGACTTCGGCGATCGTGACCTTGCCGGCCATCGCCGCGAGCGGGTTGAAGTTCCGTGCCGACTTTCGGTACACGAGATTGCCGAAGGCGTCGCCCCTCCACGCCTTGACGAACGCGAAGTCGCCGGTGATCGCGCGCTCAAGCAGGTACTGGCGCCCATCGAACTCGCGGACCTCCTTACCCTCGGCTACCGGTGTTCCGAGCCCGGTGGCGGTGTAGAAGCCCGGGATGCCGCTGCCGCCGGCGCGCATCCGCTCGGCGAGCGTGCCCTGCGGGGTGAACTCGACCTCAAGCTCGCCGGACAGGTACTGCTGCTCAAACAGCTTGTTCTCACCAACGTAGGAGGAGACCATCTTCTTGATCTGATGGTTTGCGAGTAGCAGACCCAGGCCGAAATCATCCACACCGCAGTTGTTGCTGACGACGGTGAGGTCCTTGGTGCCTTGATCACGCAGCGCGGCGATCAGATGCTCCGGACAGCCGGACAGTCCGAACCCACCGACAACCAACGTCGCTCCGTCTGGGATGTCTGAGACGGCATCGACGAACGACGTCATCACTTTGCCTTGCCGGCCCGTCCCACTCACGTCTGCCATGGCCGCGAAGGATACGGGCGAGCCCCGAGCACAAGCGTCGCCGCTAAAGCGCCAGCGCGGTCAGCTCTTCAACGAGCGCATCGGCGACGATGCCGTGGGCGTCACAGACGCGTCCGATATGCAGCAGCGAATCGGTCTCCGCCGCCACTTCCCCGTCACCGAGGCGCAGCACGATCGGGGTGCTCGGCGAGACGTCGCCTGCAGCGAGCGCAATTCCGACGTTGACGAGGTCGCTCGAGGTGACGGCAGCCACGACGGCGCAGCGATGGATGCTGAGCTGCTCAAGCGTGGCGCGGTCCTCACCGCTGCGGATCGCTACCGGGATCCCGGCCCTGCGTGCGAGCCGTAAGCATGGGGCCTGCGGGTTGCTCTCGACCGCCAGCACCGGAATGTGCTGTTTGCGCAGGGTCTCAGCGAGGCGGTAGCCGACCTGTCCGAACCCAATCAGCAGGACGTGCCCGCGGGCAGGGGCTGCGCGGGGGCCGAACAGCGCTGTCAGCCGGGGGCGGCTTAGGCGCCGCACCAGTGCCGCGGTGAACACCGCGACGAGCAGCAGCGTGGCGACCGCAGTGAGGGTCGAGACCAGCTTGAACCAGGCGGGTGCAGTCGCCGACCCCGGGGCTGCCGCGATCGTCGCCACCGAGCGGGTGCTGAAGTAGAGCGCGTTGATCAAGCCGTCGTGCAACGCCACCATCGAGCAGATCGTCTCAACCAACAGCGCTGTGACCAAGCCGGCGCCGGCGCCGGCGAGCAGTCTCAGCGCATCGTCGACGAGCCGCACTCCGCTGTGTAGCGAACTCGCCGGCCGTGCCCCGGCGCCGATGCACTGCGCGGCGATCTCGTCAGCGACGAGAGCTGACGGAGAGACGACGTGAACCTCCGGGACCGTGTGCAGCAGTTCACGCGTCAGCGTCGCGTCGAACATCGTTGTCCAGACCGGCACGTCGTGCCTCAGGTGCGCGCTCAGCAGCGCCAGTCGCAGCGCGAGAACGTCGTCACGCGTCACGATCACCACCGCCCGCCAAGGCGACCGTCGGAGCGCTGCCGAGATCTCAGCGTCGGTGCCCGCTCGCAGGTACTCAGCGCCGATGCCGCGCTGCCCGAGACGCACAAGGACCGCCTCGCCCACGCTGGTCGCGTCGCCGAGTACGAGAATCGGCCGCTCGGCGTCAGACTGGTCTGGCGAGCTGCCTCGTCCCACAGTCACAGCACGAGCCTAGTCCGTGAGGCAACGGCTGGACGCGCATGTACAAGCTCGTTGCAAGGTTCCCCAGCGGCCCGATCTAATGCAGCAGCGCGTGAAGCTCTGCCGCGTTGATCACCTCTGCCTGCTTCGGGAACACCTTGCCGATCAGCACCTCGTGAACGTCGGGGTCGCGGTCGGCGCAAAGATCGGCCAGCACAATCAGGCGGTAGTCACGGTCGTGCGCGTCACGCACCGTCGATAGGACTACGCCGGAGGTGGAGATCCCCGCCAGCACAAGCGTGTCGATCCCGCGCGCCTGTAGCTGCTCGTGCAGGTCGGTGCTGCCAAACGGCCCGACACGGGTCTTGCGCACGACGATGTCGCCCTCCTCAGGCGCGATGTCAGCGTGAATCTGCGTGTTCGGATGATCGGCGCCGAAGTTCTCAAGCGCGGCCGCGGGGCCACCGACGTTCCGACCCATCGAGCCGCCGAGCTCGCTCGCATCGGCGAACCCGACACGCACGTAGCCGATCGTGCCGCCGTGGGAGCGGACCAGATCGATCGCCTGCCGTGCACCGGCCAGGAGCTCGTCCGAGTTGGAGGTCATCGGCATGACTCCGTTCTGGTAGTCCATGATCAGCAGGGCGGTTTTGGATGGGTCAATCGGCTCAATGCTCATATCGCAGCTCGAATCTCCTACGGGAAGGGGATAGATACGCCCGTCTTCGTCGTTCTGCCTGCGACAGCCGTGACGAACGCTCTCCAACGGACCCGGGCGGTATTGATCCCGATCAGCGTGTAGTGACCGGGTGCGACGGTGATGACGAAATGGCCGGAGCGGCTGACCGGCGTGCTGGCAACCACCCGGCCGTCCGACTTGACTACCTCGACCTTGCCGTGTTGGGGGTAACACCGACCGGGTGCTGGTCCTCCGCAGAGCTCAAAGCTCCCGACCAGACGAGCGAGCGGTGTCGTGGTACGCAGTGAACGGACCATTTGGTTGACGGCGTTGAGGTCGGCGGAATCACTGCCAGGCCCGACCTTGACACTCGCGATGAACGTCCTGCCGTTGAGGCGAAACCACAGTTCCTCGATGTACGGCGAACCCGCAAGCGCGCTACCGATCAACCACGGAAGTCTTTTGCGTGCTGGAAAGGGAAGTGTCGCTATCGGCCCCTCCACGGCGTGCGCGTCGTACTCGGGTCCAATCACCAAGCTCACGCCGCTAGCTGGCAGGGATTGGTTCGGCACCTGGTAAGGAGCGCCCGCGACCCCAACCGGGATCTGACAGCAGAAATTGGCGATCTCGGTGGTTCCCGTCGGGACGCCATGTGTCGGCTTTAGTGTCAGGACGGTTTGCCAGCCTCCGGGCACATCGGCTGTCCATCCGGCGGGATCGCGAAAGCCCACACTGCGGCGTGCGGTCCGCTGGCTGCTTGACCCGCAGCCAGCAAGTGCGAGCAGCGCAAGAAGTAGGCCCAGAGACGCGCGTGGCATTCGCGGATAGTACGTCGAGCCAGGGCACCCGTCACGACTTCGCAGTTGGTCAGCGGCAGTCGGAACAAGGCGTAGGCTGATGGGTGATGAAGCCGCTTAGAACGTTCATCGGGGTCGTATTCACGATCGGTATCGTCGCTGTCGTTGCCGCGGTGGCCGCCGCTGGTTCATCGCCGAAGCCCGGCCAACGAGCGCTCGCGCTGTGGAATCGCTTTCCGGCGTCAGCGACCCCTCGACCGGTCGTGCCCGTCGGCGAGGGCGTGGTCCTCGATCCAGCCACCGGCTTCACAACGGGGGCCGCAAAGATCGCCTATATCGACGGCAACTTCACGCTACGCACGAGCCTTCCAAAGAAGCCGGATCGGGCTGATGGGTATCGCCTCCTCAGTGCCCGTGCTGGGTTGCGGTTGCTGCGATCCTCCGCCGGCAAAGGTCCCGCCGATAGCCCGCCGCTCGCAGTGACAGGTGTGCGACTCGGTACCGCCACCTTCCAGACGGATAGAGGCAAGGCCAAGCTCCCTGCCTGGCTGTTCTCCTTCCGCGGCGTGACCGATCCCGCCGCCGTGCTCGCGGTTGCGCCGCCAGAGGTGTTCTACCCGCCTACGCCGCGGCCGTTCTCCAACAGCTTCAGCGACTACCAAGACGACTCCGCCACCGTGCCGCGCGCTGGTACGCAGTTGATCATCAGCTTCGTCGGAGCACCCGTCGGCGACCGGCCCTGTGATGCCTCCTACTCCGCCACCTCGGTTCACAGCGCCCATGCCGTCGCGTTCTCGATCAGCTCAAGAACCGTGCCGTTCAGCGGTGCATGCCTTGCCGTGGGGTATCGACGGTCGGTCATCCTGCGACTGAGCAGCCGCCTCGGTGGCCGGGCGCTGATCCTGGCGAGCAACGGCGGTGTCATCCCCGTGACCCGCCAACCGACCCGCCGCTAACTGTCGCGGAATGCCGTCGCGGCCGCCTTTTGCCCGGCGGCACTTAGCCGCGCGTAATTCGTGGTGCCCGGCCCGCGCAGTTCCTCCGCTGCCTCCACCAGGGCGCCGAAAGCGGCGAAAGCAAAGGAACCGCCAACGGTGATCCGCGCGACACCGGCAGCAGCCAACTCGGGCACTGTTGGACCGCCGGGACGCATCAGCACGTTCACGGGCCGCGAAACAGAGGAGATGACCGCTTCGATCTCCTCGATCGAGTCAGGCCCGGGCGCGTACAGGACGTGCGCTCCGGCGGCCTCATAGGCCTGTAATCGTGCGATCGTGTCTTCAAGATTGCGGACCCCATGCACGAGGTTGTCGACGCGGGCCGTCAGCACGATGTTGTCACCCGCTTCGGCAACGGCGGCCGCGATCCGCGCCGCCGCGACATCGATTGGGTAGAACCGCTCACCGTCCCAGTCCTCCAGCGAGCAACCGGCAAGCCCCGCGTCCGCCGCAAGTCGGACACTCTCCGCCACTGCGTCCGCAGTCGCGCCATAGCCGTCCTCGAAGTCAGCGGTGACCGGGACCGACACGGCCGCGGCAATGGCCGCCGCCCCGGCGAGCGCCTCCTCCCGTGAAGCGCTCCCATCCAACTTCCCGAGCGACGCGGCATAACCACTGCTGGTCGTTGCGAGCGCCTTGAACCCGAGCGACTCGAGCACCCGCGCCGACCCAATGTCCCAGGGATTGGGACACAGCAGTGGCTCACCCGGACGATGGAGATCGAGGAAAGTGCTCATCGGGCAAACGTCAGCACAAGCGGCAGCCGCTCAAGCCCGTAGATCCCGGACGGCGTCCCGAACTCGGCCGGCCCCGCGGGGCGTAGCGATGAAACACCCTCGGCGAGCACGATCATCGCCTCCTGCATCTCCGCCCGCGCGACGTTCGCGCCGACGCAGTAATGGATCCCCGCCCCGAACGTCAGCACCCGCGCGCGGTCCCGCTCGGCGGTGATGTCGAACGAATCGCCGCCGCCAACCCCGTCACGGTTGGCATGCCACGCTGACACCATCACGATCGTCCCCGCCGGAAATACCACCCCGCGGAACTCGACTTCCTCGATCAGGATCCGGGCGGTGAACGGGGTGATCGGCTCGTAACGCAGAGCCTCCTCGATCGCCGCGCCGGCCAACCCCTGCGGATCAGCGCGCAAGGCCGACCACTGCTCCGGCGCGTCGGCCAGCAGCCGCACCGCATGCGCAAGCTGCGACTGACTCGTGTCAACCCCGCCGACGAGGATGTTCAGCACGAGGTTGCACAGCTCGTCCTGTCCGAGCTTGTCGCCGGCCTCCTCGGCGGCGATCAGGTCGGTGATCAGGTCCTCGCCCGGCCGCGAGCGCCGTGTGTCGATCAGCGCGTCGATGTAGGCGTAGCACTCGGCCACCGACTCCTCGATCTCGGGCCGCTCGGCGAGCAGGCTCGGCGGGTCGAACTGCCGCTGGATCACGTTCGACCACTTGTGCAGGTACGGCGCGTCGGCGACCGGCGCGCCCATCACATGCGCGATCACCTGCGCCGGGTAGGGCTTGGCGAAGTCGGCGATGAACTCAACGGTCGGTTCCGGGACTGGTCTAGCGTGCCGCGACATATCTGTCGCGGCTGGACCAGTCCCGTCAAGCAACGCCTCGGCAAATCCCCGCATCGCCGGGCGGTACTGATCGACCCTGCGGGGCGCGAGTGCCGGCCCGACGAGGCTCCGCAACCTCGCGTGATCGCCGCCGTTGATCGTGATGATGTTCTTCGTGATCTCCTCGTGCAACGGGCCTTCGGTGATCTCGAACATCTGCGCGATCGTCATCCCCGGGAACTCGGCCGCGCGGCTGCGGAGGAAGAACTCGCCGGACTCGCGGTCAAGCGTGACGAAGCCGAACGGTTGCGCGGCCAGCCAGTCGTCGTGACCGCGGACCGCAGTCATCGCTGCCTGGTAGCGCTCACCGCGCGTCTCGGCGTCGGTGAAGTCGAGCAGCGGGAGGTTGAGTTCGCTGGCTAAAGCCACGGGTTGGTCGCGAGTTCCTTGGCGACTTCCTCAACCACCAGCAACGCCTCGGAGACCGTCTTTTGGATGATGTTCTCGGGCGTGTCCGACATCATGTGGTAGTTGCTGAGCGCCTTGTACCGGTTCATCGAGGCGAGCGTCGCGGTGGGGTAGCCGGCACGGGAGGGAATCACGGCGTCGGTTGAGTTGCGTGCCCGCATTCCGCGACGTACCTGTGCGCCCGAGCGGTCGGCACATCGTGCGATCAGGTCGCGGAACGGTCGGTGCGTGTAGTCCTCCATCACGACTGTGCCCTCACCCTCGAGCAGGATCAAGTTCGGCGAACCGAGCGTCTCGAGCGTCAGCACCCAGGTCTTGTCGCGGTCGAGCTGGGGGAAGTGGCGCGCGGCGAAGGAATAGATGCCGCCCTGTACGACCTCCTCGGCGCCGCAGGAGACGAGCATTACGCGCAGGCCGGGGATCGGCTTGGCGGCGAGGCGCTCGGCGAGTCCGACCTCGACGGCGAGTGCGGTCAGGTTGTCGTTGGCGCCAGGGACCGTCGGACTTCTGGCGACATCGACGAAGGCAGCAGTTGCGATGCCTGACACGGCGGCTCCGAGCGCCGCGAGTTTGCGGTTGCTGCGCTTCGCACCAATTGCCGTGGCGATCGGCCCGCTCAGCACCAGCCACCAAAGTGGGATGCTCGTGTCGATCCGCTCGATGACCCCGGGGAAGCGCTCGCCGAACGCCGACTGCAGGCGGTCGTCGAAGATCTTGCCGCTGGGTGCCGCGTCGTGATGCCCGAGCAGCACCAGGGTGCGCTCGGCGTCCTTGTCGCCGGCGATCGCGACGACGTTTTGCGTCGGGATCGGCGACCCCGTCAGCTGGCGGAACACGCGAGGGCCGTTCGAAGCATCATCGGCGATCCCTACCGCCGCCAGGCCGGCGAGCAACCCGCCGACGCGTCGGCCGCGTTTGGTTTGCGCGAGTAGGCCTCCGAGCGCCGCAGCCGCCGTCATCTTCGCCAGCGGACGCGCGTAGCCGTCGTAGAACCGGGCCTCGTCGATGGCTACTTCGCAGCCGGCGGCGGCGAGGCGCTGCGCGAACCATGCCGCCGCCTCCGCCTCGCCGGGCGATCCGGGCGTGCGGTCGATCGCCGCCAAGTGTTCGATCACGTCGAACGGCACAACGGGCGGCTTTTGCTTGGCCTGCGGCATCAGTCGAGCGTTGTCAGGATCTCGCTGAGCGGCGCCCGCTCCGGGGTCTGCGCGTCCTGACGCATCGGGCCAAGGTGTACCAAGGCAACGAAGCGCTCGTTGTCCGGGATGCCCAGGGCTTGGCGCCCTTCAGTCGTTCTCAACACGCCCGGGGTTCGCCAATAGGTTGCGAAACCGCGGTCGTGTGCAGCGAGCAGCAGGGCGTAGACGGCCGCGCCGGTCGCCAGCAGGTCTTCCTCTTCGACCTCGGCGTCCTCGTTCGTCAGGCTGGTCACGGCAATCAGCGTCGGAGCACGGTCAAGCTTTGATGCGCCCTCAGGTCCGGTGGCGAGCTTCAGCCGCGCGAGCGAGTCCGGGCCGAGCACGCGGAAGCGCCATGGGTTCGTCGAGTGGTGGTTCGGCGCCCAGGTGGCCAGCTCGATCAGTTCCGCGAGTGTCTCGGCGGGCACCGGCTCGGCGCCGAACACCTTGTGGGTCCGCCGGCTGCGGATCGCGGTTTCAAGCTCCACTGCCGCCTGACGGTATCGAGTTGGCGGCACCTACACTGATCCGCGGTGGCGCTGCCTAGCTACACAAAGATGATCGCTCGGGGCGCCGAGCGGATGCCGATGCTGAAGCGGCTGCCAATGGTTGAGCTGTTGATGGCAGCCGAGGTGATCGCGCTGGCGAAAGATCACTACGAGCGCCTGACGATCGATGACCGCCGCCGTCTCGTCAGCTTGCTGAAGACCGCCAAAGGACGCCCCAGCCGGCTCTCACCGGACCAGCAGGCCGAACTTCAGGCGATCGTTGCCAAGGCGGCGCCGCGTCACTTCGCTGCCACCGCGGTCGACAAGCTGTCACCGGTGCCCGTCCCGTCCTCCGTGAAGCGGCGGATTGCCGGTCGGGCTGCCGCGCCAGAGAAGCCTGACGTCAGTCGGTGATCAGAATGTGGCCGGGCTGATCGGCGACTCGCTCGATCCACGTTTCGATCGCCGGGTAGGGACTCAAGTCAAAGCCGCCCTCGCGCGCGACGTGCGTGTAGGCGTAGAGGCTGATGTCGGCGACCGAGTAGCGGTTGCCGACGATGAAGTCGTTGCCGGCCAGCCCGCGCTCCAGGGCCTGTAGGCCCTTATTTCCAGCGGCCTGCAACGCGGTCATCCGCTCCGGCGTGTGCTCGATCTCGAACAGCTTGAGAAAGCGGGCGACCGCGAGGTTCGGCTCGATCTCATACTGCTCGAAGAACTGCCAGGCGAGCGCCTGCTGGCGCTCGTACGGATCGGTGGGGATGTAGGGCGTGTCCTCGGCGAGGTAATCGATGATCGCGTTGGACTCGAACATCGACCGGCCGTCGTCAAGCACCAGCACAGGTACCCGGTGCACCGGGCTGAGGCTGCCGATCGCCTCGGGGCGGTTGGAGCGGTCAACGACGCTGAGCTCGTGGCGCTCAAGCGGTAGCCCAAGATGGGCGCAGATCAGCCGCACCTTGTAACAGTTACCTGACACACCACTATCGAACAGCTTCATCGACGCGCAAGGCTATCGAGGCGTCGGTACCAAGCGTGCCCCGACAATGCAGCTATGCGGCGCCGGCGTCCCAGATGCCAACGAAGTGCGCCGGGCGGTAAGCGACGCCCGGCATGCGCGTGCCGGTGAAGTGAATGAAGCTGCTTGGCCACGGCTCCCAGGAGCCGCCACTGCGATCGATGCGCTGCCAGTCGAAGCCGTCGTCGTCTCCCCACATGCCCGACTGCGAGACGACGATGTAGCGGTCATGCGGGCCGATCGCCTGGACGATCGCCACGTGGCCTTGTGCGATACCTGAGCCCATGTCCCAGACAGCCACTGATCCATCCGTAGGTGTGCCGTTGACCGGTAGACCCTCGGCTGCGGCGTTGAAACCCCAGTCGCCGCCATCACCAAGCAGCGAGTCGGGGCTTGCGACCCCATAGACATGGGATTCGACGTACGCGACGTAGTTAGTGCAATTGACGCCCGGGTACATCGACCACCACATCTGGTCCGCGGCGTTTTGGTACCCGTTGGTGGTGAAGCCATCGATCGAACAACCTGCGTACCCGCTGCAAAGTTCGGACGTGTCCGCCGCCTGTGCGCGACAGACGGAGAAGGTCCCTAAGCAGACGAGAGCTGCGCTGAGGATGGCGAGGGAAAGAACCGTCCTACGGTACGCAGCTGCGATCAGAGGCTTCAGGAATTCCTGAAGCTCATATGTCATGTGCCGCTAGCTAATCAGTTGCCTCGGTCGGAAGCCAAAGGCGAACGCCACCTTGCAATTTGGTCGTGATCTTGCAGGCGCCGAAAGAAAGCGCTGCAAAAAAGGACTTTGCCTAGAAGTCCGGACCGCCGTCGTTCTGCGGTGTCGGCGGGTTCTCGCCATCCTTGCGGCATTGCGCCAGTGTGCCGTCGATGCTCGGCGGCGAGGGCATCTTCACCGGGGTCTCGTGACTCGGTGCCGAGAAGTCGAATTGATCCGTGTAGTCCCAGGCGGCAGCGTCACGCTTAGTCATCGGCGGCAGGTTCCACTGGGTCTCGATGAACGCCAGCGCCGAGGTGTGATCGGTGATCTTGTGCGAGACATACCCGGGCTTGGCCCACGGCGAGACGATCGTGTGCGGGACCCGGAAGCCGGTGCGGTTGAACGCGGCCTTGTAAGTGGCACCCGTCGAGGAGCCGAGGATCGGCTGGATATCGTCAGGCTCGACCGCCGGCGCCGGCGGCACATGGTCGAAGTAGCCCCCATGCTCGTCGTAGGTGACAAACAGGGCGATGTGCGGCCACTGGGGGCTTGACTGGACGGCGTTCACCACGTTGGCGAGGAAGTTCTCGCCGTAGGCGATGTCCTGCGGGTTCTCCTCTGACTCCCAGTTGCCGTTCGCCTCAACGTAGGTCACCGTCAGCAGCTTGCCCTGCGCAGCTAGCTCATGGAATTCGACGAGGTCGCCGCAGTGCAGCTGCTCCTTAGTGGCGAAGGTGGGGAGGAAATAGTCGGGGGTCGGCGTGCCATCGGTGTAGAGGGCCCAGCTGACGTTGCCGGTGTTCATCCGGTCGAAGATGGTGCCGCCCGGGGGCGTGACCAGGACCGAGGCGTCGGTGTCGTTGCAGTAGCCCGACGAGGTGCCGCTGAAGTAGTAGCGGCGGTTCGGCAGCGTCTGGCCCATCAGCGAGCAGAAGTTGCGGTCTGAGACCGCGTAGTTCTCAGCGATTGCGTAGCTGATCGGCATCTGCTCCCGGGTCAGGTAGGACATCGGCACGATCGAGTCGGTGGTGATCACGAAGCCATCGTTACGGCCGTGGTCCCACTGCAAGTGGCTGTTGTTCCAATCCTGGCTGAGTCCCTGGAACGGGCACATATCCGGAAGCGGATACGAGTAGACCCGCTTGCCCTTCTTGTTCGGGTTGTGCGCGACCGGCTTCCCCTTCTTGTTGAGCGGCAAGCCATCGAAGGTGTGGCGGTGCTTGGGCGAGTACTTGCCGAGCATCCCGAGCACATTGTCGGTCGAATGGTTCTCCATCATCACCAGCACGAGGTTCTTGATCTCCGGGTACAGCGCCTCTCCCATCTGCCGGTTGGGATCCGGTAGCCGGTCGACCATCCGCAGGCGCTGGGCGGGCCGGTTGACCGGCGCGATCCTCGTCTTCCGGGCCCACGACGGCGTTGCCGTTGCGAGTGCCAGCGAGCCTGCAAGGCCGCCGGCGCCGATCAGCGCTGAGCGCCGGTTCAACAGGTTGTTGGCAGCTTCAGTCGATGTCGGTTGATGCTCATTCATGGCTCGCCGATGCTGTCACGTGCAGGTCACCGAGCTGTGGCCGTCGTGTGAACGCTTGGGCATACGTGAGCGATCGCACGCGCGCGACCGCAAATACAAGGTGTCGCTACATTCCCGCCGGAATGGCGAGGAGTGGAGATCTGGCGGTGGGCACGAAGCGTGTGCTGGCGTTCGGTGGTCGCGCGGTTACCGAGGTACGGGCGGCGCGCGTGATGCACAGCGCGGGGATGATCGGCGGCGGCTCGCTCTCTGAGACGGTTGGCGGGATCAAGGCGTTGTCCGCGTACGGGCAGCTTGGTGCCGGAATCGTGGTCTCGGCGCTCAAGCACGGGGATCGGGTCGGCGTGATCGACGAGCTCGGGTCGCTCACGTTCAACGAGCTCAACGAGCGCTCCAACGCGCTCGCGGCCGCGCTCACCGACCGCGGGCTGAAGGCCGGGGACTGCATCGGCGTGCTCTGCCGCAACCACCGCGGGTTCTTCGACATCACCTTTGCAGCAGGCAAGCTGGGGGCACGGCTGATGTTCCTCAACACCGATTTCTCGAAGCCGCAACTCCACGACGTCGCCAAGCGTGAGCAGGTCGACCTGCTCGTCCACGACGAGGAATACAACGGGATCATCGGTGGGGTCGAGTGCCGCTTCGGTTCGGTGATTGGCTGGCATGACGAGCCGACCGAACTCGACACGCTTGAGGGGCTGATCGCGGGTGCCGCCGGGCGCACTGTGCCGCCACCCGCCACCCACGCCAAGCTCGTGTTGCTGACCAGCGGCACCACCGGCACGCCGAAGGGCGCGCCGCGGAGCGTGAGCCGCTCGCTGGCGCCGGTCGGCGCGGTGCTGTCGAAGGTCCCCTACAAATCGGGTGAGTCGACGTACGTCGCGCCACCGATGTTCCATGGGGTCGGTTACACCCAGGCGGTGCTGTCGATAGCGCTTGGCTGCACGGTGCAGGTCCACCGCAAGTTCATCCCCGAGCGCGTGCTTGAGTCGATCACCACCAATCGGCCGACTGCGCTCGTCGTCGTTCCGGTGATGCTGCGTCGGATCGTCTCGGTGCTCGAGCAGGCGGGCCCTGGCGGGCCGTATGACACAAGCTCGCTGCGGCTGGTGTTTGTCTCGGGCTCGCAGCTCGAGGCCGAGCTTGTGCGCCGCGCGCAGAAGACGATCGGCGACAAGCTCTACAACTTCTACGGCTCAACCGAGGTCGCCTATGCCACCTTCGCCACACCGGAGGACTTGAAGGTCGCCCCCGGCTGTGCGGGGCGGCCACCGTTTGGGGCCGTCGTCAAGCTCTACGACGATCATGGTCGTCCGGTTCACGGCGTCGGCACGGTTGGCCGGATCTTCGTCGGCAACAGCTTCCAGTTCGACGGCTACACCGGCGGCGGTGGCAAGGAATCAATCGACGGGCTGATGGCGACGGGCGATGTCGGTCACTTCGACGACGGGGGCCGGTTGTACGTCGACGGCCGTGACGACGACATGATCGTCTCTGGCGGCGAGAACCTGTTCCCTGGCGAGGTCGAGGAGTTGCTGATCACCAATCCGGCGATTGAAGAGGCGTCGGTGATCGGCGTCGACGATCCGGAGTTTCACAAGCGCCTGGCCGCGTTTATCGTGCTGCGGGAAGGTCAGACGCTGACACCGGAAGAGGTCCGCGCGTTCGTCAAGTCGAACCTCGCGCGGTTCAAGGTTCCGCGTGACGTGATCTTCGTCGACGAGCTTCCGCGCAATCCGTCGGGCAAAGTGCTCAAGCGGGTACTGCGTGAACAGCACGCCGAGCTCGTTCCCAGCTCTTAGCCGTTTCATCATTTCATCGGGGCTCTCTTAGACAGCCCTGATGGACGCGCGCCATTATGGCTGCCATGACGGATCCCCAAGTTCGTGCGGTCAGGCGCCGCGACCGCGCCCTGAGGCGGTTGCGCCGAACCCGGGTCAGCGCGGTCGCCGCGGCGGCCGGGCTGAGCGCGGCGTTCGCCGGGCTGGTCGCAGCCGTCGCTCCCGGCCACACGGTGAAGCCGGCAAGCGAATCCCGTGTCGCCGACACGACGGCGGTGACGACTGCGGTGAAGACGACCACGGCGACCACGACGAACTCCGCGCCAACGGTCTCGAGTGCGCCCTCCTCATCCGCGTCCACCGTCTCCGGCGCGTCGTGATCACGAAAACCCGTCAGCCGGCCGGCGCGACGTTCGAGTTGTGGGGAGGGCAGGCCAGCGTTCTGGTCGCCGACGATGACGCGCTGAGTGCGGCGGAGGCGGCAGTGCTGGACGTTGTCGCCGAGTTCGACCTCGCATGTTCAAGCCACCGAGCCGACTCCGAGCTTCACGGCGTCAACGCGGCCGCAGGCCGTCCAACCGCGATCGGTCCTGTGTTGCGCGCCGCGCTGGAGGCGGCCCTGGATGCGGCTCGCGACACCGACGGTGATGTCGACCCGACGGTCGGCCTTGCGCTAGTTGCGCACCGCCTGCTGCCATCCGGGGACGTCGACGGACCGATCAGCTTTCAGCGGGTGCCTGGCTACAAGACCGTCCAGCTTGACCGCGAGCGCTCAATCGTCACTGTGCTCGGCGGCGTGCGCCTCGACCTCGGCGCGACCGCCAAGGCACTGGCCGCTGATCGCGCCGCAGCCGCGGTTTACGAGGAAACCGGCAGCGGCGTGCTCGTCAACCTGCTCGGCGATCTGGCGATCGCTGGGCCGGCTCCGGAGGGCGGCTGGCGGATACGGGTGACCGACGATCACCGCTCACCGCTCGACGCGCCGGGACAGACCGTGAGGCTGAATGAGGGTGGACTTGCGACCTCCAGCACGGTGGTGCGCCATCACATCATCGACCCGCGAACCGGCTCCCCAACCGCCGTCTATTTCAAGACTGTGTCGGTCGCCGCCGACTCTTGTCTCGTGGCCAACATCGCGGCGACCGCCGCGATCGTCCGCGGCGCGTGTGCCCTGTCCTGGCTCGAGGCACGAGGTCTGCCCGCGCGCCTCGCCACCGTCGACGGCACGGTGACCCGGCTCGGCGGCTGGCCGGCTGACGGGGATGATCAGTGACGACGTTCGCGTTGACGCTCGGGCCCACCTGGTACTGGTACTTCACGCGCGGAACCGGGATCGTCGCGCTGTTGCTGCTGACCGCGATCATGGTCCTCGGGATTCTCGGACCGCTGCGCGTCTCAAGCCCACGCTGGCCGCGGTTCGCCGTCGAGACGCTGCACCGCGACCTCAGCCTGCTGGCGATCCTGGTGATCATCGCCCACGTCCTGACGACAGTGCTCGACGGCTACGCGCCGATTAGCGTGATCAACGCGATCGTCCCGTTCGACAGCACCTATCGCACGCTTTGGCTGGGGTTGGGTACCGTCGCCTTCGATCTGATGCTGGCGCTGGTGATCACCAGCCTGCTGCGCCGGCGGATCGGTCACGGCACCTGGCGCTTTATCCACTGGCTTGCCTACGCCAGCTGGCCGATCGCGGTGCTGCACGGAATTGGCACCGGTTCAGACGCCGCCGCCTGGTGGTCGGTCGCATTGACCGCGATCTGCGTGCTGGCGGTGGCGGGCGCAGGCACGATCCGGGTGGGTCGGGCGATTGGCCTCGCCGGCGGCTGGCGGACGACCGCGGTCATCGCGACGATCGCGATCCCGGTCGCCGCGGCGGTGTTCACGATCGTCGGGCCGCTGGCACCGCGTTGGGCGTCGCGCGCGGGAACGCCGCAGGACCTGATGTCCGGGAGTGACAAGTGAGCCCGCCTGCAGGTCTGCCGCGGCTGCTCGCCGGTGTCGGCCGCGGGATGGAGTCGCGCGCCGCGCATGAGCGCCGCCACGGACCGCTGCCAACGCTCAGCACAACGGGGCTGATCGAGGTTGTCGAGCACAGCGGACTACGTGGCCGTGGCGGGGCTGACTTCCCGACAGCGGCCAAACTCCGTGCGGTTGCCGCGCGGCGCAAGGTCAGCGCGGTCGTCGTCAACGGATCCGAGACCGAACCCGCCAGTAGTAAAGACGTGACGCTGCTCAAGCATGTGCCGCACCTCGTGTTGGACGGCGCGATGCTCTGCGCTCACGCGGTCGACGCGGAGGCGGTGTTCGTGCGGATGTCGGAAGGTCAGGCCGTGCGGAACGTCGAGACGGCGATCGCCGAACGGCCGGCCGGAGAGCTACCGATCGCGCTGGTTGTGGGTCCAGACCGTTACGTCGCTGGCGAGGAAAGCGCAGTCGTTCATCAATTGGAGAGCGGTGTTGCGAAGCCAACGTTGACGCCTCCTCGGCCCTATGAGAAGGGCTATCGCAACCGTCCGACGCTGATCCAGAACGTTGAGACGCTCGCCCAGATCGGGTTGATCGCGCGCTATGGGCCGGCCTGGTATCGCCAGCTCGGGACCGATGAAGACCCCGGCACCGCCTTGCTGACGGTTTCCGGCGCGGTGGTCAATCCGGGCGTCTACGAGATGAGTTTCGGCACGCCCCTGCATGCGCTGATCGACGCCGTCGGTGGCCCGAGAGAGCCACTTCAGGCAGTTCTGGTCGGTGGCTACTTCGGCAATTGGCTGTCGATCGAGGATGCCTGGCACACCCGCCTGGCGCGGGAGTCGCTGCGGGAACACGGTGCCTCACTCGGTGCCGGCGTGCTGATCGCGCTGCCGGCCCGGGTCAGTGGTCTGGCCGAGAGCGCCCGGATCGCTTCGTATCTGGCTGACCAGTCGGCGGGTCAGTGCGGGCCGTGTATCTACGGGCTGCGGGCAATCGCGGATGCGATGCAGGAGCTCGCTGACGGCAGCGCCGCGCCCGGGACCGTCGAGCAGATCCGCCGTTGGTGCGGCGAAGTTGACGGTCGTGGTGCGTGCCATCACCCCAATGGCGCGGTGCGTTTTGTTCTCAGCTCGCTGCGGCTCTTCGCCGCCGGCGAGCCCGCGAGCCGCCGGCGGCGCCAATACGCATGAAGATTGCCGTCAACCCAATCGCCTGTGAGGGGCACGGGATGTGCGTCGAGCTGTTGCCCGAGCTGATCCGGCTCGACGACTGGGGATACCCGGTGATCGAGGTCGAGCTGGTGCCGCGTAGCCTCGAGGCGCTCGCGCGGCGGGCGGCCGATGTTTGCCCGACGCTGGCGCTACTGCTCGTCGACGAGTAGTGCGGGCGGGCCGGGCGCGGCCCCCGGTGGTTCGCTGCCGCCCAGCTGAAGCTCGAGGAAGGCGACGTCACGCCACTCGCCGAGCTTGAAGCCGATCGCCTTGAACACGCCGACGGGTTCAAAGCCGCAGCGTTGGTGGAGCGAGATGCTGGCGTCGTTGGGGACCGTGATCGCAGCCACCGCGACGCGGAACCCCTGTTTGGTCATCAGTTCGAGCAGGACTTCGTACAGCCGCTTGCCGACGCCCCGTCCGCGATGGTCGGCGTGGATGTAGACGCTGACCTCGGCCGACCAGCGGTAGGCGACCCGGGCGCGGTACTCGCTGGCGTAGGCGTAGCCGAGCACCTCGTCGTCCTCGGTTGCGACGAGGAACGGGTAGGTCTCGCTGAGGTGTTTGATCTTGTCGGCGAAGCTGGCGGGCGTCGGCGGCTCCTCGTCAAAGGAGGTCGCCGAATCCGTCACGAACGGGAGGTAGATCGCCGCGCAGGCCGCTGCGTCCTGGTCCGGGTCTGCGAGGCGGATCTTCACTAGCCGCTCATCCCTCCGAGCTGGCCGCCGGAGATCGTCAGCAGCTGCCCGTTGATGTAGTTGGCCCACGGGGTGCACAGCAGGAAAATCCCGCCTGCGGCCTCCTCCGGGGTGCCGCCGCGGCCGAACGGGTTCAAGGCATGTGACATCTCGGCCAGTCCCGCCGGGATTCCCAGTTGGACCTCCTGGCCATCGATCGCCATCGTGTTGTCGGCCTCCTTGACGGCGGTTAGGCGAGTCTCGATGAATCCGAAGGCGACGGCGTTGACGTTGACCTTGAACTGGCCCCACTCCTTGGCGAGCGTCTTCGTCAGGCCGATCACCGCGGCCTTGCCGGAGGAGTAGTTCGCCTGGCCGGCGTTGCCGAACGTGCCGGAGATCGAGGACACGTTGACGATCTTGCGGAAGACCTCTTTGCCCTCGGCGCGCTCGATCTTGGCAGGGTCGCGGTAGTGCGGCGCGATCGCCCGGCACATCCGGAACGGGACGGTGGTGTGGATCTCGAGCATCTTCTGGAAGTTCTCGTCGGACATCTTGTGAATCGGCGAGTCAAGCGTGTAGCCGGCGTTGTTGACGAGAATGTCGACCTTGCCCCACTTCTCGATCACCTTCGCGACGAGTTCGTCCGGCACGCCGGGTTTCGTCAGGTCGCCGGCGTAGACCAGTGTGTCGCCATCGATCTCAAAAGCCGCCTTCTCTGCTGTGTCCTGATCGAGGTCGTTGATCAGCACGCTGGCGCCATGGTCGGTGAACAGCTGAGCGGTCGCGCGGCCGATTCCGCGAGCCGAACCGGTGACGATCGCGACTTTGCCTTCTAGAAGTGACATCGGGGCCTTTCCACGTCTGGGGGTGTAACTGCAGCCCGCCATCATGCCAGCGGCGGGTAGAGTCCGGCGCGTGAGCGACCGCCCCTACGACATCGTCCTGTTCGGGGCGACGGGGTTCACCGGCCAACTGACCGCTGAGTACCTCGCTGCGCATGCGCCTGCTTCGGCGCGGATTGCTCTGGCGGGGCGGAACCTAGGGAAGCTTGAGGGGGTTGCTTCGGGGCTCTCGCGCGAGTTCCCGCTGCTGGTTGCCGACTCCAGCAATGCGGCGTCGCTGTTGGAGTTGGCTAGGTCGACTGCTGTGATTGTGACGACGGTGGGTCCTTATTTGGCTTACGGCGAACCGCTGGTCGCCGCATGCGCCGCGGCTGGTACCGGGTATTTGGATTTGACCGGGGAGCCTGAGTTCGTCGATGCGATGTATTTGAAGCACCACGCTCGCGCGGTTGAGACCGGCGCGCGGTTGGTCCATGCATGTGGCTTTGACTCGATCCCTTATGACCTGGGTTCCCTGTTTGTGGTGAACCACTTGCCCGAGGGTGCGCCGATTGCCGTGAATGGCTACATGCGGATGGGCGGGACATTCTCGGGCGGGACCTACCACTCGGCGGTGGGGGCGATGTCACGGTTGCGGAGTTCGGCGCGGGTCGCTCGTGATCGTCGGCGCGCAGAGACCGTTGCTTCACCTTTGGCGGCCGGGCGCAAGGTGCACAGTGCCGCCGGACGGCCCCACAACGAGCCGCTTGCCGGCGGGTGGGTAGTGCCGGTGCCGACGATCGATCCACAGATCGTGCTGCGCTCGGCGCGCGCCCTGGAGCGCTACGGGCCTGACTTCAGCTACGGCCACTACATCGTGACTAAGAGCGCGACGACGACCGGGATGTTGATCGGTGGTGCCGGCGCTTTGGTCGCTCTGTCGCAGCTGCCGCCAACGCGTGCATTGCTGTTGAAGGTGAAGAGTCCGGGGGATGGGCCTGACGCTGAGCAGCGGGCGAAGTCACGTTTCACGCTGCGGCTGGTTGGGGATGCGCCCGGCACGCGGGTTGTTGTTGAGCTGACTGGCGGGGACCCGGGTTATGGCGAGACGGCGAAGATGCTGAGCGAGGCCGCGTTGTGCATGGCCTTTGACGACGTTCCGGCCCGCGGCGGTCAGCTGACCACAGCTGTGGCTCTCGGTCAGCCGTTGATCGACCGGCTCGCTGCGGCTGGACTTGAATATCGGGTCGTCGACGCGTGAGCGAAGCGGTCACGCCGGCTGAGGCGATCGACGTCGCCAATGAGGTTTTTGGCTCGCACCCCGGTCAGCGGGCACTACATGCGAAGGGTCTTGTCTGCGGCGGGACGTTCGTTGCGAGTGCTGCGGCCGGTGGGCTGACGAGCGCCGCGCACATGGGCGGGCTTCCGGTCCCGACGACTGTTCGGTTCTCAAACGGTGGCGGCAACCCGCAGCATCCGGACTGGATGCCGGAGCCACGTGGGCTGGCGGTGAAGTTCTATCTGCCGGATGACTCGCGGACGGACATCGTTGCGGTGTCGACACCGATCTTCCCGGTCGCGCGGCCCGACCAGTTCATTTCGATCTTGAAAGCTCAGGCGGGTGGCCGTGCGGCCGCCGGCGATCTGGTGAAGCTGCTGGCATTGAACCCGCGGATGGTCGGATCGCTGGCGCAGGCCGCGCCGAGTCTGCGACCGGCCGCCGGTTACTCGACGATCCGTTATCACGCGCTGCATGCTTATCGCTGGTTGGCGGCCGACGGATCGTCACGCTGGGTTCGCTACCGCTGGCTGCCAGTTGACGGCGTGTCTCATTTGTCGCCGTTGACCGCGCGTCGTCGTGGGCCGGACTATCTGATCGAGGGCCTGCGCGAGCGGCTCGCGCGTGGCCCGGTGCAGTTCACGCTGGAAGTACAGATTGCTGGCGAGGGTGATGTTGTTGACGATCCCAGCCGTGGGTGGCCGGGGGAGAGGGAGCGCGTGAATGTCGGGACGCTCAACGTGACCGGCGTTGACTCGACGCGGGAGAAGGACGGCGACGTGCTGGTCTTCGATCCAACCCGGGTCACTCCGGGGATCGCCTGCTCAAACGACCCGATCCTGCTGTTCCGCCGCCCGGCCTACTCCGAGTCTGTGGCGCGGCGTATCGCTTAGTTGCGCCTTGCGCGCGCGGGCGCGTCAACTCTGTGCCAATCCGGCTGATCGAGGCCATCTGAAGCGCGTCCTGTGCAACGTTTTCCGGATATGGCGGCAAACGTTGCACAGGATCTGATCGAACAGCTTGCTGGGGATCAGTGGAATGTTTTGTCCGTGGTCGATCTACGAGCTGCCGGGCTCAGCCGTCACCAGATTCAGACGATGCTCGAACGTGGACAGCTGCATCGTGTGCATCAAGGCGTCTACAGCTACGGCCATCCAAGAATCGCCTGGCAAGGGGTTCTTTTGGCCGCGCAATACGCCTGTAACAACACCGCATTCCTAAGCCATCAAACCGCTTTGGCGCTACACGGCCTGCGGAAGGCCTATCTCGGTGAGATCCACGTAACGGTGGTCGGCAGCCGAACGAAGCTGGAGGACAGGAAGATCAAGGTGCATCGAACGACCGTCGCGCCGGAGCTCAAGCGCAAAGGGGCCCTGAGGTACACCGCCTTGCCACGAACATTCGTGGACCTCGCGGCCGACGGAATGAAGCTCCAACGACTCAGCGATCTGATCACGGAGGCGATCCACCAAGGGAAGCTGGACCACGCCGAGATGCAACGGGCGCTTGAGCGCTACAAGGGCAGGCCGGGTACGAAGCAGCTCGCCACGGCGTACGCGTACTACCTCCCGCGCCCGTCAAGCAAATCCGGACTTGAGCGCAGCTTCGACAAACGCTTGAAGCGCCGCCCCCACATTCCGGACCCGCAACGCAACATCAGCATGCTTGTCGGCGGCAAGATGCGCGAGCTCGATCGCTACTTCCCCGACCACAAGGTTCTGGTCGAGATGGACGGTCGGGACTTCCACACGGCCCAAGCTGCGGCCGAGGATGACCGCCACAAGGACGCCAAGCTCGCGGGCTTGGGGATTGTCGTTCTGAGATTCACCGACCTTCGCTGGGGCGATGAGCCAGATGACTGTCTAGACGATCTGGAGGCCGTCTTGGCCGACCGGGCGTCGTAGGTCCGGCCTCATCAACAGCGCCAGCTCGATCGCTGAGCCCACGAGCAAAGTGATCACGTTGCCCCACAGGGCGTGGCCGCCACTCGCCAGCAGGATTGGGATCGAGGTCAGCAGCACGACTCCGTTGGCAATCGCCAAGATCCACCAAGCCGCCCATGACCCCAGTCCGAGCAACAGCACCAGACAGGTGATCACGATCGCGGACGCACCCGAGATCGTGCTGTCACCAATCAGCCACAACACGAGGAGTTCTGCGTAGCCAACGGCGACGAAGAGCCAGAACGTTCGAGTTCTGTTCACGGTCGATCAGGGTACGCGGTTAGCTGTCCGGGTAGGCCCAGACCGGCACGACGACTGAGCCGCCGATCTTGTCCGCCCAGGTCTGGCTGTTGCTGTCCCACAGCATCCACAGAAACCCCAGGCCGAGCGAAAGCCCGCACAGCGCCTGCCCGAACCAACGCAGGACGGCGGCCTCATAGCCAAGCTCCTCGCCGTCTGTGGAGTCGATCACGCGGATGCCGACCATCGCCATCCCCAGCGTTTGACCGCGGCGCCCGGCCCAGCAGTAGACGAAATACCCGAGCGAGAACAACACCGCGATCACATCGCCGACGCCTTTAAGTTCAAGCTCGGCAACGCCGCCCACTGCGCCGACCACCAGGCCGTCGATGAAATAAGCCGAGACGCGACGCCAGAAACCGGCGCGCCAGCCGTGTTCCGTCTGCTTGCCCGGGCCGGTGTAGCGGTCCGATCCCCATTGCTCGCTCATGCGCAGCAAGCTACAGGGCGCAAAGGACTGGGGGTGGCCCAGCTAGGCCACCCCCAGAAACAGCGCTAGCGGAGTTCGGAGGAACTCTTGCCGAGCAGCTGACGGGCGATCACGAGCTGCTGGATCTGCTGGGTGCCCTCAAAGATGTCGAGGATCTTGACGTCACGTGCCCACTTCTCGAGCAGGTCGTTCTCGGAATACCCGACCGTGCCCGCCAGCGCCACACAGCGCAGGCAGATGTCGGTACAGGCCCGGCCGGCCTTGGCCTTGGAGATCGAGGCCTCGACCGTGTTCGGCTTCTTGTTGTCGGCCATCCACGCCGCCTTCAGCGTCAGCAGCCGGGCGGCCTCCCAGTCGGCTTCAAGTGCCAGGAACTCGGCGGCAGCGCCGACCTGGGCGTGTGGCGGGATGTTGTAGTCGACCTTCACTCCGGCTTCCTTGAGCAACTCGTGAGTGGCCTCAAGCGCTGCGCGACCGACACCGATCGCCATACCGGCGACCAACGGGCGGGTGTTGTCGAACGTCTTCATCACGCCCGAGAAGCCCTCCTTGGCGGTCTGGATCTCCGCGCTGCCGAGCAGGTTCTCGGCCGGCACGCGGCAATCCTCGAGCCGGAAGTTGGCGGTGTCTGAGGCCCGGATCCCGAGCTTGTGCTCGAGCCGGTCCAGGTGCAGACCGGGGTTGTCGCGCTCGACCACGAACGACTTGATCGCGCCACGCCCGGCCTGGCGGTCGAGTGAGGCCCACACGACGATCAACTCACAACGGTCGCCTGAAGTGACGAAGATCTTCTCGCCGTTGAGGATGTACTCGTTCGTGTCTGCGTCATAGGCCGCGGTTGCGCGGATCGACGCCGAGTCAGACCCAGCCTCCGGCTCGGTGATCGCCATCGCCGCCCAGCGACCGCCGAAGCGGGCAAGCTGCTCGGGGGTGGCGACCGCGGCGATCGCCGCCTGGCCGAGCCCCTGGCGGGGCATCGTCAGCAGCAGGCCGACATCGCCCCAGCACATCTCGGTGACGCCGAGGACCGACGCCAGGTTGGCGCCGTTCCTGACGGCGTTCGGATCGGCCTCGGGCTTTGAGCCGTTCTTCTTGGCAGCGCCCGTGGCCACCCCGCCGGTGGCGCCGGCGCCGTCAAGGCCGCCGCCCTGCTCCATGCCGTCAAGCATCGCCGCCAGCATGTCGAGCTCCTTGGGATAGGTGTGCTCGGCGAGGTCGTACTTACGCGAGTTGGCGCGGAACACGTGCGTTGCGGCCATGTGCGCCTGCTCAACGAGCTGGCTGTACTTGCGCGGGATTTCAAGATTGATCGGCATTAGAGAACCAGCGCCCCTTCCATCAGACCCGCTGCGCGGAGGTCGCGATACCAGCGCTCCACCGGGTGCTCCTTGGTGTATCCGTGCCCGCCCAAGAGCTGGACGCCATCGGACCCAATCTGCATGCCGTACTTGGTGGTCAGGCTGCGCGCGAGTGCCGCCTGCTTGATGAAGTCCTTGCCGGCGTCGGCCAGCGCCGCCGCGCGGTAGGTGACCAGGCGGATGCCATCAAGCTCGATCGCGATGTCGGCGACCTTGAAGGCGACCGACTGACGGTTTGAGATCGGCTCGCCGAACGCGACTCGATCGTTGACGTAGACCTTGACGTAGTCGAGCACGGCCTGGCTGGTGCCAACGGCAAGGGCGGCCCAGCCGATACGGCCGAGGGCGATCAACTCGCGGTAGACCTTGGCGTCAGCGCTGAGCAACGCCGACTCGGGGACCTTGACCGTCTTCATTGTCAGGCGGCCAGTGGCAGCAGCACGGAGGCCCATCGCGGGCTCGGCTTCGATGCTCAGACCCGGTGTGCCGCCCTCGACGACAAACAGAGCCGGGCCGTTTTCGGTCTGGGCGGCGATTACCAACAGCTCGCACTCAGCCGCCCGCGGGACCAGCGACTTGACGCCGTTCAGCGTGTAGCCGCTGGCTGTCTTGCGGGCGGTCGTCTTCAGCTCAAACGGGTTGAAGACGCCGTGCGGCTCGGCGACCACGACGGCGGCAACCGGCGGCTTGTCGCCGACGAACTCAGGCAGGTAGGTGCTCTGCTGGTCGGCGGTGCCCCAGAGGGAGAGGGCGGTTGAAACGCCCGCGGGCGCCATCGCGGCCAGGGCGATTCCCATGTCGCCCTCAGCGAGAGCCTCGGCCATCAGGGCGGCCGTCACGGCGGACCGCGACTCAACAACCCCGCCCAGAGCCTCTGGGACGCCGATCATCGCCAGTCCAAGCTCGTTGGCCGTAGCCAGGAGAGCCGGTGGAGTCGCCGCGTCGTGGTCAGCGTCGTGGGCCGCCTTGCGGATCTTGTCGAGCGAGAAGTCCTTGACTGACTCGACCAGCATCTGCTGCTCGTCGGTGGGGGTGAGGTCGAACAGGTCGCCCGCCTTGGCGCGCGACTGGCGCTCGGGCTTGCCGAGCTGGGAGGTCGCCTTGAACACGCGGGCGGCACCGCCGGCGGCTTTCAGCGACTGCTTGGAGCCGCTGAACAGAAGCTGCTCAAGCGGCTTGCGGAGTCCGGCCTTGTCGACCAGTTCCGAGGAGGCGATCGAGTTGATCGCCTTCAGGCCGGCGGACATGCCGCGCTCGGCCAGCGTTGGAGACTGCGGAGGCATGGTGTGAGGATATCCCTGTTTGTTGTGACGTCAGTTGGTGTAATCGTCGGCCCGTATATCAAAGCGCATCCGCCAATTCAGTGCTGTGCGGTGCGACACGTCCAGATGGCCCGGCCGATTCCCCACGGCCCGGCCGATCACGGATAGGGTGACCCCGTTGTGGATGGGAGAGGAATCAAGCTGGCTACAACCGAGGGGAGCAGCAAGATGGGATCGAGCCTCAGCAACCACCGGGCACAGGGTGCAGCGGTTGCGTTGGCGGCTGTCGCAGCGCTGGCAGTTGGCGGATGTGGCGGCAGCGGCCCGACGGCACCGAACAACGCCGTTGGTCGCGCAATGTCGTTCGACCAGTGTCTGCAATCACACGGCATCACGCTGCCGACGGCCGGTACCTCGGCGTCAGCAATTGTGGCTGCCGAGATGAAGAACCTGGGCAAGGTGGAAACAGCAGTCCGTGCGTGCGCGTCGCAACTTGGGATTAAGACCCCCGGGCTTCCGTCAGGCCTGTAGGGAGTTTGTCGTATCGCCTGCTCCGCATGGATAAACGAAGCGCACGAAGTCAAGACGTTTGGCGATAGGTGGGGCTCGCGCCGATTGCGACCATCAACCCATTGGCGGGCAACTACAGCTCTGGTGAGAGTTGTAGCTGGGGTGGTTGTGGTGGTGGGTGTGCAGGCGGGCCGGTTTCGCTGAGGGCGGCGAACCGGCCCGCCGCATCACGAGGTGTCGCCCGGCGCGGGGTGTGCGCTCGACGATCGCTCGGCGATACTTCTTGCGATGGACGAGCACGAGGTTCTGTGGGCGCCAACGCCTGAGCGCATCGAGGCCGCACAGCTGACGCAATATCAGCGCTGGCTGGCGCAAACGCGCGGGATCGAGACGCCGTCGTATGAGGATCTGTGGCGCTGGTCGGCCAGCGACGTCGAGGCGTTCTGGGAGTCGATCGTCGAGTACTTCGATCTCCGGTTCGAGCACACGGCGAACGAGGTTCTTGGCAGTCGCGCGATGCCGGGCGCGGAGTGGTTCCCCGGCTCAAAGATCAGCTTCGCCGAGCACATCTTCCGCAACCACGCCGACGATGACGTGGCGATCCGTCATGCGTCCGAGCTGCGCCCGCTGAGCAGCTGGACCTGGCAGCAGCTGCGTGCCGAGACGGCGGCGATCGCCGCCGGGCTGCAGGCTGCGGGAGTCAGCGCCGGCGACAGGGTCGCTGCCTACATGCCGAACATCCCCGAGACGATCTCGGCATTCCTGGCGTGCGCATCAATCGGCGCGATCTGGTCGGCCGCCGCTCCCGAGTTCGGATCCCGCACCGTGGTCGACCGCTTCAGCCAGATCGAGCCGAAGGTCCTGTTGGCGATCGATGGCTACCGCTATGGCGGCAAAGATTTCGACCGGACCGAAACGGTCGCCGAGATCGCTGCGGCGATCCCATCACACCCCCGAGTGATCCGCTTCGGCTACCTCGACGGCAGCGGCTGGGAATCCGGCTTCACGCAACCCGGCACGGCGCTCACGTTCGCTTCGATGCCGTTTGAGCATCCGTTGTGGGTGCTCTACAGCTCGGGCACAACCGGCCTGCCGAAGCCGATCGTCCAATCCCAGGGCGGGATTCTGCTTGAGCACGTCAAGGCGATGAACCTGCAGCTCAACGCCGGTCCAAGCGATCGGGTGTTCTGGTTTACGACCACTGGCTGGATGATGTGGAACTTCCTGGTCGGCGTGCTGTTGACCGAGGCCTCGATCGTCCTCTACGACGGTAACCCCGGGTATCCGGACAACAACACGTTGTGGAGCCTGGCCGAGAGCGCCGGGGTCACCACCTTCGGCACCAGCCCGGCGTTCATCTCCAGCTGCATGAAGGCGGGCATCCACCCACGCCAGGGCCGGGATCTCGGCGCGCTGAAGGCGGTCGGCGCAACCGGTTCACCGCTGTCCAAGTCCGGCTTCAAGTGGGTCTATGACGAGCTTGGCCCGGATATCTGGCTGTTCTCCACCGCCGGTGGCACGGACATGTGCGCGGCCCTCCTGTGTGGTGTCTCAACGCTCCCGGTTCGCAGCGGTGAGCTCCAGGCACGGGCGTTAGGGGTGGCGGTCGACGCTTGGGACGAGGACGGCAACTCGGTGATCAACCAAATGGGCGAGCTCGTAATCACCGCGCCGATGCCGTCGATGCCGGTCTACTTCTGGGGCGACGCGAGCGGCGAGCGCTACCGCGACAGCTACTTCTCGACCTACCCCGGAATCTGGCGTCACGGCGACTGGCTTGAGTTGACCGACCGCGGCAGCGCGATCATCCACGGTCGCTCGGACTCGACGATCAACCGCGGTGGCGTACGGATCGGGACCAGCGAGATCTACAGCGCCGTGCTGTCGCTTGATGAGGTACTTGACGCGCTGGTCGTGGACATCCCGCACCCCGACACCGATGGCGTGATCGAGCTGTTCGTCGTCTTGCGCCCCGGCCTCTACTTGACCGACGAACTGACCGCACAGATCCGCTCGACAATCCGCCAGCACTGCTCACCGCGCCACCTTCCTGACACGGTCACGCAGGTCACCGAGGCGCCCCGCACGCTGTCCGGGAAGCTGCTTGAGGTGCCGGTCAAGCGGATCCTGATGGGCACACCGGCTGAGCAGGCGGCGAGCCGCCAGTCGCTGGCAAACCCGGCCGCGCTCGACCCGTTCATCGCGCTGGCGGCGCAGCAGCGTGCCTGACCCTCCGCGCCCGCCGCTACCCGGCGAGCGCTCCCGCACACTCGCGGCCGCCCTGCTGGAAACTCTCGCCGATCGGCTCGAGCGCGACCCCCTGGCGGTCGACGCGACGATCCTCTTCACCGACCTCGTCGGGTTCTCCGTCTGGTTACTCGAAGCCGGCGATGAGGCGGCGCTCGAAGTGCTGCGAACGGTTGCAGGGGTGGTGGAGCCGACGATCACGGCCCACCGCGGTCGGCTGGTGAAGCGGCTGGGTGAGGGCCACATGGCCGTCTTCACGACCGCGCTGGATGGTGTGAACGCCGCGCTTGAGATGCAGGGTCAGCTGGCAGCCCTTGACGGCGACCGTCCGCCACTGCGCGCGGGCCTGCACACCGGCCGTCCGCAGCGGCTGTCCGGCGACTACCTCGGCACCGATGTGAACATCGCTGCGCGGGTCGGCGCGGCAGCCCGTCCGGGAGAGGTGCTGGTGACCGGCGCCGTGCGTGAAGCGATCAGCCCGGATCAGCCGCTCAGCTTCAAGCGCCGCCGCGGCTTCCGCGCCAAGGGCACACCGAGCGGCCTTGAAGTGTTCGTCGTGCGTTCTGGTTCGGGGGGCGGCTGACCGGCTCGCCCCCCGCCCTTAGCTTTTAATTAGGAACCTTCTTACCTCTCTCTGAAGTTGCTCTGGTGTTATCAGTGCATGAGCAGCCTCAAAACATTTGTCCCGACCGCAGCCGGAGCAGCCGCGGGGGCCGTCGTTGCCTTGATCATCGCCTCGGGCTCTTCGGGCTCGACGAACACGGTCACCACCGTCGTCTCGAGCACCTCGCCCGCCAGCACCGCCGTCGCGACAGCGTTCTCAAAGAGCGGCGGTGACACGATCAACGACATCTACCGTCGCGACAGTCCTGGCGTCGTCGACATCACCGTGACCGCCGAAAGCACGAGCTCTGGCTTCGGTTTCTTTGGCGGTAGCAGCAAGCAGGAGACCGAGGACGAGGGCGCCGGCGTGGTCTTCGACAAGAAGGGCGACATCATCACCGATGAGCACGTGGTCGCCAACGCGGTCTCGGTCGAAGTTCACTTCCAGGACGGCGTGAACGCGCCGGCGAAGGTGCTCGGCGAGGACGCCTCGACTGACGTTGCCGTGATCCGAGTGCATGTGCCAGCTTCTGAGCTTGATCCGATCCCGTTTGGGAACTCCGACGATGCCGAGGTCGGCGACTCGGTGATCGCGATCGGCAGCCCGTTCAGCCTCCCGGAGACCGTTACCGCTGGGATCGTCAGCCAGGTCGGCCGCAGCATCCAGGCGCCGAACGGTTTCACGATCTCCGGCTCGATCCAGACCGATGCAGCGATCAACCCGGGTAACTCCGGCGGTCCGCTGCTTGACGCCAGCGGCGACGTTATAGGGCTGAACGACCAGATCCAGACCAACGGTGGCGCCGATCAGAGCGCCGGGATCGGGTTTGCCACGCCGGCCAACACCGACGTCCAGGTCGCCAACGACATGATCGCCGGGCGCACCGTGCGCCACGCCTACGTCGGCGTCTGCCTGAGTCAGACCTCGACAGTTGGTGCGCAGGTTGCAACAGCTCCCAGCGTCAGCTGTGAGACGCCTGTGGTCGCTGGTTCGCCGGCGGCAAAGGCCGGTCTTAAGCCAGGCGACACGATTATCGGGATCAACGGGCACAAGGTGGCCTCGACCGATGCCTTCATCGCGATGATCGGCAATTATCAGCCGGGCCAAACTGTGACTTTCCGGATACGAGCACCGGGAAAGAACGGCGGAGTTCGTAACATTCAGATCACCCTCGGTGAGAGGCCGGCGACTGCGCCGACCGGTGGCTAGCCCGGGGACCTGATTTTCACGAGATTCCGCGCCCACGCCACCCCCTGCCCAGGGCGCGGAGACGGCCCTTTCGAGGGTCGTCCGGGCCGGTCCGATTGCCCCATCGGGCCGGCCCCCTCTTCTTTGTCCCGCGTGAACGAGCGCCGGGCGCGCGGGTTTCAGGTCGTGGCGGGCAAATCGCTACTCGTCAGACGCGGGGCGAACTGCCGCCTGACGGGCGGTGAGCCTGCGGCGGCGGTAGCTGCCAGCGCAACGATCACGATCGGTCCGAGCGCGCCGGTACCGAAGAGGTTCGTCAACTCGTACGCGCCGGCCCCTAGCAAGCCCGCCACCGGCAGCGTCAGCAGCCAGGCCGCGACGATGTTTGAAGCGACGCCCCAACGAACGGCCGCGCGGCCTTTGCCGGCACCCGTCCCGGTCACGGCTCCGGAGATCACCTGGGTTGATGACAGCGGATAGCCGAAGTGCGAGGCCACGAGGATCACCGCTGCGCCCGCGCCTTGCGCGGTGAAGCCCTGGGCCGTGTCCATCTTGATCAGCCGACTGCCGACGGTGCGAATGATTCGCCAGCCGCCGGCGTAGGTACCAAGGCCCATCACTGCGGCGGCCGACAGCACGACCCAGAAGGGAACGTTGAAGTGATGCGGACTGATTGAGCCGTGGGCGACCAGCGCCACGCCAATGATCCCCATCGTCTTCTGTGCGTCGTTTGAACCGTGCGCCAACGCCAGCGCCGAGCCGCTCAGCAGCTGGCCGAAGCGAAATCCACGGTTGATCGGCCCTGGCCGCCGCCGTGCAACGATCCGGTAGATCGCGACGGTGGCCACTGCAGCGAGCACGAACGCGGCCAAGGGGGCCAACACGGCCGGGATTGCGACCTTTGTCAGTACTCCGTGCCAGTGGACGCCACCGCCGCCGACGGAGGCCAGCAGCGCGCCGATCATCCCGCCGATCAGTGCGTGCGATGAGCTGGACGGAAGCCCGTAAGACCAGGTGATCAGATTCCAGGCGATCGCACCAGTAAGTCCAGCGAAGGCGATCGTCTCGGTCACCCGGCCGACATTGAGGACGCCGGTGGCGATCGTTGCGGCCACCTTCAGCGACAGCAATGCGCCGATGAAGTTGAGCACAGCGGCGAGTCCCACCGCTCGTCCGGGCCGCATCGCTCGCGTCGAGATGACTGACGCGACGACGTTGGCCGTGTCGTGAAATCCGTTGGTGAAGTCGAACAGCAGTGCCGCGCCGACGACGATGACCAGCAACAGTTCGCTGTGCATTCCCCCGCGTCGTCCTCAGTCGATCGCGGCGGCAGTGCTGATCGCCAGGGTGCGTTCCATCAACTCACGGTGAACCGAGCGGGTGCGGCCGGTCAGTCGCCGCCAAGTGCCGTCAGGGTCGAGCTGCCAGGAGTTCGTGTCGTCGGCGAAGCAGCGCTCGAGGGTGTCTTCGAGCTCGGCACGCAGTTCAGGCTTCTCGACCGGAACAAGCAGCTCGACACGCGCGTCGAGGTTGCGTTGCATCAAGTCGGCGGAGCCGATGTAGACCGAGTAGTGATCCCCGTAGCGGAAGGAGTAAACCCGTGAATGCTCAAGGAACCGGCCGACCACCGAGACGACGCGGATGTTCTCGCTAATACCCGCGACCCCGGCCTTCAGGCAGCAGATCCCACGCACGTTGATCTCGACCTGCACGCCGGCCTGCGACGCGCGATAGAGCGCTTCGATACACGCCCGATCGACGAGCGCGTTCAGCTTCAGCGCGATCTGGGCCGGCTCGCCGGCTCGGGCGACGTCGGCGGCAGCGTCGATCTGCTGGATCAGCGGCTCCCGCATCCAGTCCGGTGCCACCAGCACCTTCTGCTGCTTCGGCGGATGGGAATAGCCGGTCAGCGTATTGAACAGGTTCGAGACGTCTTCACCGATCACCGGATCTGTGGTGAACAGCCCAAAGTCCTGATACAGCCTGGCGTTCTTGGCGTGGAAGTTGCCGGTGCCGATCATCACGTAATGACGCACGCTGCCGCGCTCACGGCGGACGACGAGGATCAGCTTGGCGTGGGTTTTCAACCCCGGTAGGCCGTAGACCACGTGCGCGCCGGATTCCTCCAGTTCACGGAACCAGCGGAGGTTGCGACGCTCATCAAAGCGCGCCTTCAACTCGACCATGCAGACCGCCTGCTTGCCGCGGTCCGCGGCGGTGATCAGCGCCGGCACGAGCAGCGAATCGTCCGAGGTCCGGTACACGGTCATCTTGATCGCGAGCACGTTCGGATCCTCGACCGCCTGCATCACGAACCGTTCAACGCTTGAGGAGAACGACTGGTAGGGGTAGTGGACGAGCACATCGCCGCGGCGCATCGCCGCCATCACATCCGGTTCCTCATCTTCATCGGTCGCCGCCAGGCTTGGGTGGTCGAGCGGCGTCCAACTCGGCTGGCGCAGATCGTTGTGGTCCTCGACGTCGACGATCTGCCAGAGATCGCTGAGGTTCAGCAGCCCCTGGTTCTCAAATACCTCGCTTGGCTCGATCCCCAGCCACTCGAGCAGCTGCGTCCGCACCTCGGGCTCGATCGTCGAGTCGACCTCAACGCGGACGATTTCACCGAAGCGGCGCTGCCGCAGATTGTCCTCAACAGCTCGTAGCACGTCGTCGGCGTCGTCGGAGACGTCGAAGTCGGCGTCCCGGGTGACCCGGAACAGGTGATGCGAGACGACCTCCATCCCTGGGAATAGCGCGCCGAGGTTTGACGCGATCACGTCCTCAAGCGGGATGAATAGGTCCTTGCGGATCTCGACGAAGCGGGGGAGCACCTCACGCGGGACCTTGACCCGGGCGAACGCCTCGATGTTGGTCTTCGGGTCGCGCAGCTGGACGATCAGGCTCAGCGACAGATTGGAGATGTAGGGGAACGGCCGGCCCGGTCCGATCCCGAGCGGAGTCAGCACCGGCAGGATCTGCTGATGAAAGTGCTTCTCGATCGCCTCGCGCGGCGAGCCAGACTCGCGACAAGAGGCGATCCGGATGCCGTGCTCGGCCAGCGCCGGGCGCACCGAGTCACTCCACGCCCGCCCGTGACGCAGCTCAAGCTCCCGGGTCTTCTCAGTGATCGCCGCGAGCACTTCGGCCGGGGCCATCGCATCCGGGCCACGCCGTTCAGATCGCGCGGCGACCTTCTCGTGCACCCCGGCGACCCGGATCATGAAGAACTCATCGAGGTTCGAGGTGAAGATCGCCAGGAACTTGACCCGCTCAAGCAAGGGGATCGTCTCGTCCTCGGCGAGTTGCAGAACGCGGTCGTTGAAGTCGAGCCACGACAACTCGCGGTTGGCATAGAGCTGCGGGTCGTCGAACTTGCCTGACCGGGTTGATCGCCGCTTGCGGACCCTCAGCGACTCGACGTCCTCAAAGATCGCCTCGCTCATACGATCGCCTCGCTCATACGATCGCCTCCGCCGAAGCAATCGCCTGCAGTTCGCTGGGCGTCATCAGGACGACGAGTTCGCCTTGCTCGATGCCCGCCAGGCCGCACTTGCGCAGCCGGACCTGGGCGCCAGTCAGATCATGCAAAGCCAGCGAGATCGATGGATCGTGCCCGACCAGCAGCGCGTGCTCGATTCCGACGGCTACTCGCTCGGCGTCAAAGGGTTCGCCGGTCAGCTCGTCCGTGTCGACGATCTCGATTCCGAGCGGCTCGCAGGCCAGTTCGGCAGTTTGGCGTGCACGCAGCTTGGGGCTGGTCAGGCACAACTCGAGCGGCACGCTGAGCCGTGCGAGTGCGGCGCCGGCCGCGTGCGCCTGGGTCCGGCCAAGCTCGGTCAGCGGCCGCGATTCATCGGGCGAGCCGTCAGCAGCATCAGCGTGGCGTAGCAACCAGAGCATCGCTCAAGGTTACGCGCCATAAGACATGCAGGTTGTGAACGAAGCGGTTTGTGCAACTCCCGCAAAATCCGAGCAAACGCTGCGTAAAAATGAGCTCAGCCGATAATCAACGGCCGGCGGAAGACGCGCTCAAACGCCTCATCGTCGAAATAGCGCTCGACGCTCCAGCGTGGCAGCGTCAGGTCGCCGTCGGCCAGCAGATGCAGCGCGAACCCGTCGCCGTTTGTGCGCAGGCGAGCCTCCGACACGATCTGATCACGGCCACGCTCAAGGTGCTCGGCGAGGCGCAGAATCAAGGCGCAGCGCTCAAGCATCGCCTCGTCGCCGGGTTTCGCCAGTGGCGCCCATTCGCCGAGCTTGGCCGCACCCTTGCGGTGATACCTCGCGATCTGGGCGATCAACGCTCGCTCCCGCGGGTCAAACCCAGGTAGATCGGCGCTCATGATCAGATATCGCGAGTGCTTATGGTGATCGTCGTAGGAGATCGTCACGCCGACGTCGTGCAGCATCGCCGCGGCCCACAGCAGTTCCGCCTCGCCGGCGGCCGGCTTGAACACCTTTGACTCGACGAGTGACTCGTGCATCTGTAGTGACAGCCGCGCTACATGTTCGGTGTGGGTGAGGTCCGACTCGTATTGGATCGCCAGGTTGCGTACGGCCGCTCTGCGGACGTCTGGGATCAGCGGCTGCTCCTCGTCGAGGATCGTCCGCGCCAAGAAAATCCCCTCACGCAGGCCCGCCTCGGTCGTCTCGATCCCGTTGAAACCGCCGACCTTCAGCACCGTTTGCAGCGTCACCGCCGCGGCCAGGATGATGTCGGCGCGTCCGGGCTTGATCCCGGGGATGGTGTGACGCTCAGCGACCGGCAGCGCGGCCAAGGTCGCACACAGTTGATCGAGTGCCTTTGCGGTGATCACGTAGCCCTGGACGCCGATATCGATACCGCCGCCGGCGCCGAACTCGGCGCGCTGTGCGGCGGCGGCGAGGTTTCGCACGGCGCCACCGGTTGCGACCAAGCGTCCGCCACGCTCGCCCAGCCAGTCCGCCGTGGAGATCTTGCGTTCGACGTGCTCGCGCAGTCGCTGAAGATCCTTCTTGCTGGCCGGCCGCCGCGGATTCTCGTCGGCCAAGAACCGCTCGGTCATTCGCACGGCGCCAAGCCTGAACGAGGCCGTGTCGCGCTGAAGCCGGTCCTCCACCCGCACCAACTGCATCGAGCCGCCGCCGATATCGAGCACGACGCCGTCGCTCAGCGTCGTCGAGTTGACGCTCGCGACATACCCGTAGTGCGCTTCTTGCTCAGCCGAGAGCAGCTCAACCTCGTACCCCGTTAGCTCCTTGATCTGCTCGAGATACGCGTCGCGATTGTCGGCGTCACGGATCGCGCTGGTGGCGAATACGTGAACGTCATCGCCGAGCAGGTCGTTGGCGCGACAGAAGCGCTCAAACACCACGAGCGTCTCAAGCCCGCGCGCCATCGCTGCTTCACCGAGTGCGTGAGTGGCGGCTACGCCCTCGCCGATTCGTACCGCCTCATACAGCTCGTCGGTCCGCTTCCACCAAGGACTTTCGACGCCTTCGGCGCCGTATGTGTATACGACCAGCCGCCACGAGTTTGAGCCGAGATCGATCACGGCGACGTTGCGTGGCTCCCGACCGTCCCGCGCCGTTGCGCGAGTCGTCCTCCAACTCATGTGGCGATCATCGAACCTGCCTCGGACGGTGCCGCCTGCGGGTTGGCCCTAACCCTGCAAACTGCGACGAGATCCGTTCGCTCGGCGGCCATCACAGCTAGAGCCGAGGCCTCGTCAGGCAGCGCAGACCACCTCGGCCGGGCTCGCCGCGAGACCCCAAGCGGCTGTCAGCTGCGCAAGCGAGCGCTCCCAGCTACGCGCGCGAACCGCCAGCAGTCCGCCTGTGGCCAGGCGCTCACGGAGCGTTGCACGGCGCGCCAGCCAGCCGATCGCCTCACTCAGCGGACCGGCGCCGTGGGGTACCAGCAGACCACTGCGACCGCTCTCGATCAGCTCCTCGGCGGCCCCTCCGGCGACTGCCAGCACCGGTAGCCCGGAGGCTTGGGCGGCGACGGTCGTCTCCCCGAACACATCGGAGTGCCCAGGTACGACGAGCAGATCGGCGCTGGCGTAGGCAGGCGGCAGCGCCTTGCCGTTCAGCGAGCCAAGGACCGATGCTGCGGCACCCAGCCGCAACTTGACGCGCGGCGGCAACGGCAGCTCTGAGGCGATTACGAGCTGTAACCCGGGACTCAGTTCGCGCGCACGCAGGAAAGCATCAGCGAGCGTTTCCAGCTCGTTCGGATCACCGTCCGAGCTGACGTACAGCAGACGGATCGAGGAGTCCGAAACGACGGGGCCAAAGACTTCCGGCGTGTACCGGGCGGGATGGAATTGAGCGGGGTTCACACCGGGCAGCCAGCGGCAGATGCGTGTGCGCTCGACCCTGGTCGCCGCCAGTTGATCGTCTGCTGTGGCACTGGGCGAGAGGACGGCGCCTGCCGCGGTCAACAGCGCTGGAGGGAGGTCGGCGAGTGCTGGGCTGTAGGTGGCCGCCACCGGGATGTCGCGTTGACGCGCGATGGGCAGTAGCGCCTGAGCGGTCGCCCCGGCGTCGGCGAGGTGGAGCAGGTCGAAGTTGTGTCTCGCCAGCGCAGCACGCGCATGTTCAGCGCCGCGGTCAAGCAGCGTGATTGCGTGGTTGGGCACCGTGTCCTCAGCGAGCACGCGCAACAGGCTGGAGCCGGTGCGGGCCGGACGCTCCGCCGCGACTGCGATCGCAGCAACGTTTCCGGGGCGGGCGGCATCGGCCCACTGTTCTTGGATCTTCATGATCACTGAGAATCGACCCTTGAGTCGGGCGATTAGTGATCAGGCAGGTGCTTTCCTGTTATGAAGATGTAATCGGTGCGCCGCGCAGGAAGCGGATCCCGGTCAGCACCATCAAGATCGTCAAGCAGGTCGCGCTGCCGAGGCACCACTCGCAGTAGGTGCCGTGCAGTGACACGGCCTCGCGGTAGGTCAGGTACATGCTGAAGCCGAAGCCGATCAGCGCGATCATGAAGCCCGCCGCGCGGCCGAGCTCGCCACGAACCCCCAGCGACCCGAACAGCGAGATGTAGCCGATCAGCCCGAGCAGCGCCACCGGCACGCCACCGACCTTCGACCACACTGAAGACTGCACCGTCTCGCAGCTCGAGTGGCCGTGACTGGCGCCGGCACAGACCAGCGCCGAGAACCCGTGGTAGTGCACGTAGGTGAGATAGGCAGCGTCAAGTAGGCCGATGAAGGCGATCACGATGATCGCCGTCAGCAGTCGATTCGATGCCTTGCTCACAACTGGTTCCAGTCTCGGAACGGCCCGATCTAGTTGACCGAGTTGATCGCTGACTGGACTTCGCTGAAACTGCTGGGGACGCCCGACGGTAGGGCCTTTTCGCCGTCAGGTCCCTGGATATCCAGCGTTGGTGTGGCTGTCGCACCCGCGGCAAGGGCAGCTGAGCCGTCGGCGTTGACCTGGCTCAGCAGTTTGGAGTCGCTGAGGGCGGCCAACCACTGCGCGTAGTTCAATTCCGGAACCTGCTTCGCCATCCCGTCGATGAAGCTGCTCGTCACGTAGTCCGATCCCTCGGCGCCCTGCTCGTCGTACCAGAGCTCGATGTAGTACCACTCTTTGTCTTGGAGCCCGGCCGCCTCCGCCGCCACCTGCTGCTCGTTGAAGGCGTTCGGATCCGGGTTGTCTCCAGAGGCCGTCTCCACTGAGCGATACACGAGTTTGACCGTCCCGTTGCGGACGTCCTGATTGATCAGCTGTTCCTCGATGCCAGTCCCCGTCTCGCCCTCGGGGTTCCTGAAGCTCGGCGGCGTCGCGAAAATGTCGCAGGCGGAGCACTCCAGATCGCCGAAGAATGTCACCGTAACGGGGGCGCTGGGCTTGCCGAGCGTGTTACCCGACTCCGGGATTCCAGCCAATAGCTGGTCGACGTACTTGTCGGCCGTGAGCGCAGCCTTGCTATCAAACTTGGTGGGCGCCGGGCTGTTGTTGCCGGCTGAGATGGCGATCAGCACCACGACGATCGCAACCGCGATTACCACTGCGCCGCCAATCAGCTGTAGTCGGCGCGTGCGGGCGGCCGAAGTGGC
>Ga0302314_10001015_pt1 | contig 52370 bp, 47 predicted proteins | sample III_Palsa_N2_3_FD_200533 | JGI IMG/M metagenome (GOLD analysis project Ga0302314, IMG submission 200533) | Peat permafrost microbial communities from Stordalen Mire near Abisko, Sweden - III_Palsa_N2_3 | ecosystem: Environmental > Terrestrial > Soil > Palsa > Peat permafrost | place: Sweden... | reverse complement strand
AACCCAGGGTGCGATGGTGATGCGGTAAAAGGTGCGCTGCCAAATCCAGCCCGAGAAAAATGTCACCGGGGCGAGTCTGAACCGGAAGATCGGAATGTTCGCCACAATCTTGTGCCAGAAGCGTTGCGCGATATCGTTCAGCGTAGCGATAGCCTTCGTGACGGGAAGCATAAACGGGCTTTACTTCATAACCGGAAGGAGGTTCTCTGAGCAACTGCAGAAGAATGTTTCGGACCACCCGCTGAATGCCCGTTCCCGCATCATTTCTTGCAATTTCCGATACGTCGACCAGCAATTGGCTGGGGTATTTTATTTCATCCGCTTCAATGGACGTGGCCGCGCCCAGGTTGACTATTTTTCTTGCCGTCCCGGCGGGCAGGAACGAGTAGAGCGCAGGGAGGTGAGCGGCTGCTCGGGCATATGCCGCAGCGGTTGCCCGGCAAAGATTCTTAAGATGCGGGTTCAATGGAAGCTGTGGGCTTTTTCGATTAGGTGGGATCCTGGGTGCACACTATTTGTTCTGTCGATGTTCTGCGCGGAAAAACGTCCGGACTGGATGAAAGCTCACTCCATTGGATATCAGGCAGCGTGCCCGGGTCGAATCATTGCAGAACCTTCTGCATTACCGGTTAAGGGTGCATTGGGGATACATGCCGCGTCCTGATCACAGTTTGGATCCGAAATGGCTCTCGTCCACAGTCATGATCACTATTTCAGGGAACTGTCCACCACCGCTCCATTGATCAGCGGCGATGTGACCAGGCCAATCAGGTTGAGGAATTTTTCGAGTTCAGTTGCCGGCGCATTGGCCACATAGAGTATGTCGTGGTCACGCACATCGAAATTCTGCGCAAGGAAGTAGCTTCCAGCTTTCGTGAAATCAAGCTGGTACACCACCGGCACAATCGCGTCATCTCCTAGCTGCGCGGGGACCGTCCCCAGATTCTCGGCGACGTGCTTCGGCTCATAGCGGAACACGAAGATGCCTCTGGGATCGGCACGCGAATCGGTGAGCCCGCCGGATTTGGCGACTGCTTCGGTGAGGTTCAGGTGAGCGGCGTCGAAGGTAATTTGCGCATTGTGTCCAGTGGCGCCAAAAGCGGTATAGGTCTCCGGCTGTCGCGTGATGACAAGGTTGTCCTTGGGATGCAGCAGGATGTCCTCGCTGGGGTCGCCCAGCACCTGCGGCAGGGGCACCGTGACGGTGCTGTCCCCGCGGGTAAGCTGCACCTGAATCTCGTAGGTCGGCGCCTTGATGCCTCCGGCCATCGCCAGGACATCGAGGAGACGTTCGCCGTAAGTAGAAAGAGGCACCCGCGCGCCATTGGTAACCTCGCCCACGACCGTGACCGTGTTCGATGCGTTTCGGGTCAGGGTGACCAGGGCCTGGGGCTTCTGGGCTTTCCCCGCAAGTGCTTGCTCAATCGCCGCTTGCACTTCCACAGTGGTATGACCGGCAACGGATATACGGCCGGCAAACGGAATGGTGATGCAGCCGTCGTTGCCGACGATCTGTTCGGGAATGACGGATCCCCGGGAGGCACTGACCGTAGGTATTTGCTGGGCCATTGCGGGGCTGGAGGAAAACAGCGGGTCCGAACCTATTTCCCAGATGGTCACGGTCACTCCATCACCTTGACCGAGCACTATTTCCGGTGCTGCCTCATTGTCTCCAAAGCGTGACGCCAATGACGGTGCCGGTTGATGCTTCAGTACCTCCACGGTGTTGGCCGTGACATTCACCAGCTCGAACGGATGCGTGGCTGCGTCGGGCTGGTACTCGTCGTGAATCTGGGACGTGCGCGGCCCGGCGGTCGGCAGAGAGGAGCAGGCGGCCAGGCTCAGGCTGAAACCCAAGGCAAGGAGTTGCAGCGCCGGCCAGCGGATGCCGCGGATATCGATGCGAAGGGCGGATATGGTTGAATTCATGCTGCGAGTCAGCTCGGTATGAGAGTTGGTGATTGAAGTCATGCTTGATGCGCGGCCGCACGGATCAGGTCCAGCGCCGACGCAAGGTGTTCGTTCCAGCCTGGCGCCTTATAGTCTTTGAGGCGTTGCAGTTGCTTTTCGCGGCGCGGTGAGGGCTCCGCCGCATAGTCCCGGATCGCCTGGAGCCAGCCAAGTCCGTCCAGGGGGTCGAGATATTCGGCAAAATCGCCGCCGACTTCAAGATGGGCGGGAATGGCCGAGGCAATGACCGGCGTGCCCAGTTTGAGCGCTTCCGCCACCGGCAGTCCGAATCCTTCGCCGAAGGAGGGTGAGAGCAGAGCCCTGGCGCCGCGCAGCAGGGCGGCGATATCGCCATCGCCCAGGCTGGAGCCTTCGGCGATGAAGCGCGATACCGGTGTCGAGCGATCCAGGGTGTTGAACACGATCTGGTTCTCCCAGCCGCGGCGGCCGATGAGCACCAGCCGCGGCGCTGCATCGCCCTGGCTCTCCACCAGGCGGCGCCACACCTGCAGCATCAGCAGGTGATTCTTGCGTGGTTCGATGGTGCACAACATGACGAAGTAGGGCGCTGCCGGCGACAGGGGAGCGTGGTCCCTGGCCTGGTCAAAGCGATCGTCGATGCCGAGGTGCAAAACATCGATGGGCGGCACCCGGCGGCCGTGATCGCGCAGGTAGCGGAGCAGCGTGGCGCGGGTCGCGTCCGAGTTGACGATGATCTGGCGCGCATGGGCGCCGATGGTTTCCAGGCGCGCCGCATGCCGCGCCGGCTCGCGCTGGCGGTTGAATTCGGGAAACTCGATCGGCAGCAGGTCGTGGATGAAGAACACGCTGCCGATGCCGCTGTTCCCCAGCCAGCGCGAGACCGCCTTGCGGAACAGCTGGCCATGAGAAGTATTGACGTAAACGCTGGATGCTCCGTCGCCCAGCGTTCGCCGCAGCCGCAGGGAGTCGAGCGCCCCATTCAGGGCCCCCCCGGCCCGTTGCATGTGGCCGCCTTCGGTCCCGCCTTGGCCCCCGGGCGCGGGGTGGACGGGGTTGCCCGCCGGGGCCTCCAGCCATTGGCGCAAGCGCTGGAAGCCAGGCTGCGACTGATCGGGAACGAGGTGGGTTTCCCAGCGCTGCCGCACGGTTTCGATCAGCCGCTTCGTCGGGCCTTGCCCCAGCAATTTTGGGCCGAATACGTCGAAAGTCACCAGCCGCAGGTCGAATCCCGGCGTGGTGCTCAAGGCGGATACATAGGCGAAATCCACGCGATCGATGCCGGTCGGCATGGCCAGGCCGCGCCCAAGCAGCCGCGTCGCATCGAACAGGACGCGGGTGGTTCCGGACTCAGGGGCTGCCATGTGCCGACATCCAGGAACGATACAGGCCGAGGCAGAGCCGGGCGATCCGCGGCGCGGCGCCATGCCTGACCGTGGCGCCGGCCGCGCCATTGGACGCCAGTTGCTCGGCAACCTGTTCCGCTTCGCAGGGCTTGCCGGTGACCGGATCGGTATACAGCGGATAAAGAATCAGCGTGCCGGCCACCAGTTCGTCGAGGCTCAGGCGGCGGCTGCGGCGCGGCAACTCCAGATGATCCCGCGTGAGTCCCCAGCCGGCGTAGAACGGCAGGCCCCAGGTGATGACCGGAATGCCGCGCAGCAGGGCTTCGAAGCCGAGCAGGGAGGTCATGGTATGCACCGCGTCGATCTGCGGGAACAGGGCGGTGGCGGAGACGCCGCGCACGATCTGGTCGGCGTGGCGCAATGCTTCGGCGTCGAGCACGCGGCCGGGGCGGGTGCCGGCCTCGGTGTCGGGATGCGGCTTGTAGACGATCCAGGCGTCCGGCTCCGCCAGGCGCACCCGCCGCAGCAGCTCCAGATTGCCGCCGACTTCCGGCGCCCCATAGCGGATCGAGGCGTCGTTCTCGACCTGTCCAGGCACCAGCACCCGGCGCCGGCCAGGCGGGCTGTGCACAACGGACTGTCCCTTGGCGCCGACGTTGTACTTGGTCAAGCCATGCTCCACCAGGAAGCGGCGCAGCCCGGCGGCCCGCTGCAGCAGGGCTTCGCTGAAGCCTCCGGCTTGCAGCAAGCGCTCCAGGGCCGAGGGAGTGCGGGGGTCGAAATAAATCCCCTCCGCGTCGACCACCAGCGAAGCGCCCCCCACATGGGTGGAGCCCAGCCCCACGGAGCGCAGGAAGCCATCCTCGATCCTGACCAGTGGCGCCTGCTGCCGCGCCGCGGCCTCGGCGAAGCCTTCAGGCTCACGCGCCGCCCAGATCACGATGCGCCCGCCATGGCGCGCGTGATTGCGCAGCGCCTCGGCGGGCGAGGCAGCGTAATGCAGTTGGCCGTAGGACTCGCGCAGGAAGCGATCGATCTGCCAGCGCTTCCAGGGCTTGATGCCTACAATTTCGGTTCGACTCGGGTTCAAGGAAATCTGCTTGCCGCAGCTGCATCACGGTTTTTGGTGTGGCCGACCGGGATGTCGAGCCGGAATCCTGCGTGAAAATCAACGCCAAATGATCCTATTTGACGGAATTTTAAGGGATTTCTTCCCCGGATGCACTGCTGCCGGCCCCGGCCGGGGGCGGCGTCGCCCGTTATTCAGTCGTGCCCTGACGAATGGTGTTCATGTTCCTCATGCTCCTCGCCGGCATTCGCGGTCATTTGCGCGTATTGCTGGGGCGTCAGGGTGGGCAGTTTTTGCAGGAAAGCCACCATTTCCCAGATCTTCTGGTCGTCATGGGTGGCGCCCCAGGCGGGCATAGCGGTGAGCTTGATGCCGTGCTTGATCACCCAGAACTGCTCCGCCGGGTTCTCGTCCTTCTGCTTGGCCAGCTCCGGCGGCAGCGGATACAGGCCGGGGCGGATCTCGGAGTCGGTCACGCCCGGGGCCAAATGGCAGCCGGTGCACATGGCGGCATAGTGCTCGGCGCCCTCGGCGATCAGCTTGGGGTCGTCCAGCGGCGGCACCTGGACGCCAGCGGCGTGCTTCTCCACCGAGCGGTCGCGCAGGGTTTCGAGAATTTCATACACCGCCTGTGTGTGAGGCTTGTCGGCGCCGATATCGTAGGCGCCGGAATAGATCAGCAGGCCGCCGCCGATGCCGGCGAGTATCAACAACAGGAGGGCTGCCTTGAGGATTTTCATGTCCGCTATCCAGATTTCGTTCGGGTCGGGCTGAGTTGAAGGGGACGAGGCCGGAGTCGGCGCGATCCTTCGGCTCGTTGCTGGTGGCCGTCATGGTAAAGCCTGCACCGAGGTCCAGGGTCAAGCGGCTAGGGCTTCCCGTCGCCATTCTCATCCTGGCCGGGCTGCTTTTCCCGGCCGTTTTTCGCCGCCTGCTTCAGCCCCAGGCGCAGGGCGCCGCCGAGCAACTTGTTGCCGCCGCTGATGCTGTCGTAGACCACGTCGCTGATCTGGTCGTGCAGGCCGCGCACGATGCGCGTGGGATGGCGCGTCACTGGAATGGCTTCGAGGATGCCGAAGGGGATGTTGGCAATGCCGCGGTGCACGCTGCGCACGGTCGAGGCGCCAAGCTCCACGCCTTGCTCCGCCATCCGCTGCAGCTGCCGCAGCGTATCAAGCTGTGCTTCGGCGCGGGCGCTTTCCAGAAAGGCTGCGGCAACTCGGCGCATGGACAGCTGCAAGGCCGCCAGTTCGCGGCCAACCTGACGCTGATGAAACAGCCCCGCGGCCGTTCCCGCCAGACACAGCAGCAGCAGGCTAAGCGCCATCGTGCAGCCTCACTTCCGCCACCACGCCCTGATCCTGCAACTGCACGCACAGTCGCTTGTAGATCTCCTTGTACACCTCGCGCCGTACCAGGTCCGGCGTGAGACTGCCGAAGGTCTTGGCCAGCGGCGACTCCCGCACCGCCAGCTCCATCGGGTTGAGGATTTCCACCGAGATCAGGGAAGGCCGGCCGAGCGCGCTGAAGACGCTGGAGGCGAGGGTGCCAAGACCGGCCGCGCCCCATTGGTCAAGCTGCTTGCGGGCCGTATCCAGATCCCGCCGCAGCCTGAAATGACGCCAGACGAACAGGCCCAGGGCGATGCAATTGACGACGATCAGGCACCAGACCAGCACATTCATGACCGGCTCCCCCATAGAGCTTGATGGAAGCCAGCATAGCCGATTGCTCTTGGACTGCGGCCAGAAGCAGTGATCAGTGATTAGTAAAAGCGAGACGGCGGCTTTTGCTTTTACTAACCACTGGCCACTAACCACTAGAAGTTGTAGTACTCCGGCCGGCCGGCGGTCCACAACTCGCCCCACAGCTTGCCGCCGCCATCCACCGTCAGCACTTCGCCGGTGATGAAGCTGCCGGAGGGGCCGGCGAGATAGATGCAGGACTCGGCAATTTCCATCGGCGTGCCCGGGCGCTTCATCGGGTTGGCGCGGGGGAATTCCTTCACCGCTTCGGGCGGATAGACCTCCAGGCCCTCGGTGGCGGTGAGACCGGGCGCGATGCAATTGACGCGGATGTGCAGCGGCGCCCATTCCACCGCCACGGTGCGGGTCAGGCCGATGACGCCGGAGCGGGCGGCCACGGTATGCGCCACCCCGGGCATGCCGCGCTCGGTGACCACGGCGATGTTGACGATGGAGCCGGGCTTTTGCTGGTCGCGCCAGTATTGCGCGGCGCGCTGCATCATGTACCAGGTGCCGTTGAGATTGTTGTTGATGACCGCGTTCCAGCCTTTCACCGGAAAGTCGATCGCCGCCTGCGGGAACTGGCCGCCGGCATTGTTCACCAGCATGTCGAGCCCGCCGAACTCGGTATGGATGCGCTGGAACAGGGCCTCGACCTGCTCGGGCTCGCGCACATTGGTCGGGATGGCCAGCACCGGGCAACCCTTGCCGCGGATGAATTCCGCCACCCGCTCCAGCTTTTCGGCGGTGCGGCCGCAGATCACCACCTTGGCGCCGAGACGGGCGAACAGCAGGGCGGTGGCGCGGCCAATGCCGCTGCCGCCGCCGGAGACCAGGGCCACGCGCCCCTTGAACAGGTCGGAGCGGTAGACCGTGTCGGCGGTCCACAGGTAGTCGGGAGAGTTCAGTTCGGCGTAATTATTCGTCATGGAAAAACCAGTAGGGCGGGCTGTGCCCGCCGTTGCCTTTGCGCAGAGTTCACGGCGGCCACAGGCCGCGCTACGAAAAACAGGACAACTGTCATCCTTCGCTGCGCTCAGGATGACAAGAGTCTTTGGGACTACTCTCGTAACAACTCTTCGCTGATGATGATCTTGCGCACCTCGGTGGTGCCGGCGCCGATCTCCAGCAGCTTGATCGAACGGTACAGGCGATTGACCTCGGACTCCCAGATGTAGCCGGTGCCTCCGTGCACCTGCACCGCCTCGTTCAGCACCTTGTTCATGGTCTCGGCCACGTACATCACGCCGGCGGCGGTGATCTTGTGGATGTCGCCGCGGCCGCCGCCGTGCTCGTCCAGGGTGTTGGCGGCGCGCAGGGTCTGGTAGGTGAACAGGCGCATCGACTCGACCCACACATACATGTCGGCCAGCTTGGCGCGGATCATCTGGAAGTCGGCGATGGGGCGGCCGAACTGCTTGCGCTGCTTGGCGTAATCGATGGCCAGTTGCAGGGCGCGCTCGGCTATCCCTAAGCAGATCGGCGAGATCATCGAGCGTTCCAGGTCCAGCCCGCTCATCACCACCTTGACCCCCTGGTTTTCCGTGCCGACCAGGTTCGCCGCCGGCACGCGGCAGTCGTTGAACACCAGCTCGGCGGTCTGGCTGCCGCGGAAACCCATCTTGGTCAGCTTCTGCGCCACCTTGAAGCCGGGGAAGTCCTTCTCGACGATGAAGGCCGAGATGCCCTTGGCGCCGCGCTCCTTGTCGGTCTTGGCGTAGACCAGCAGCACGTCGGCAACGGGGCCGTTGGTGATGAAGATCTTGCTGCCGTTGAGCAGGTAATGGTCGCCCTCGCGGCGCGCGGTGGTGCTCATCGAGCCCAGCGCATCGGAGCCGGCGCCCGGCTCGGTCAGGCCCAGGGCGCCGATGGCCTTGCCGCTGCACAGGCCCGGCAGGTACTTTTTCTTCTGCTCGTCGTTGGCGTTGCGCAGGATGTTGTGTAGGCACAGGTTCTCGTGCGCCACCCAGGCCAGGGCCAGGGCGTGATTCCAGCGGCCGAAGGCCTGCAGCACCAGGCCGCTGGTCATCAGGTCGAGGGCGGAACCGCCGTAGATCTCGGGCGCGGTGATGCCGAAATAACCGGTGCGGCCGATCAGCGGGAAGGCCTGCTCCGGCCACCACTCCTCGTCGTCCATGCGCTGCGCCAGCGGATACAGCTCCTTCTGCGCGAAGCGGTCGGCCTGGTCGAGGATGCCCTGCTCGTCGTTGGACAGGCCGGAAAAGACCTGGGCGATGTTGCGCTGTTCGGTGGAGGGGGAGCTATGGTCTGCCATGATGATTTACCCGGAGTCTGCTGCCGAAAAGAGGGCCATGATTTGCTGATTGGACCAGCGTAGCCGCGCCGCCGGGGGCGCCGCTTCGTCCGATTTGGTGAGGTTGACTCACTAGTGATCTTCCACGGCGTCGACCAGGCCCCATTCCAGCGCCTGCACCGCTCTGATCCGCTGTCCCGACAACGCCAGCCAGGCGGCGCGCTGGCGGCCGATGCGCCTTGTGATGCTGACGCAGCCGCCGGCGCCGGGAATCAGGCCGAACTTCAGCTCCGGCAGCTGGAAGTAGGCGTCGCCGGCCGCGATGACGCGGCCGGCGAAAGCCGGAAACTCGATGCCGGAGCCGATGCAGGCGCCATGCACATGCGCTTCCACCCGCGCCGCGCAGGCAGCGAGGAAACGGCCCGGTACGGCGAGGCTGCGCACCACATGGGCGGTGGCGGGATCGGGCGCGGTGCCGAACTCGGTCAGGTCGCCGCCGGTGCTGAAGCACTTGCCGCGGCCGCTGAGGCGCACCCGCCGGATCGTATCGTCGCTCAGCACCAGTTGCAGTGCCTCGACCAGGGCATCGCGCATCTCCACCGACATGCCGTTGCGGTTGGAAGGGCGGTTCAATTCCAGCCGCAGGGTTTCCTGGTTGCGCTCCATCACCACCGCCGGGCCGTCGTCGGTCGGCACTGCCAGGGCAGCGGCGCGATTCGCGTCCAGCCAGCGGTGGAACTCGGGACCGGCTTGCAGAGTGGCATAGGCCAGCGATTCGGCGGTCAGCGCATCGCCCACCGGCAGGGTTTCGATGGCGCGCAGCAATTGCACCAGCACCGACGCCGCGATGGGGCTACGCCGGATAGTTTCGATCAGGAAGCCGGCTTCGTCGGCCGTGCCGAGCACCACGTCGCAGGCCGGGGTCAGCGCCATCGAGTGGCCGGCGATGGCGATGCTGGGGCAGGGCAGTTCGCGCAGCCAGGCGCGGATGCGCGCATAGGCCGGTTCGGGCAGGTCGCCGTCGGTGGCGTCGAACAGCAGGAACGGCTGCGCCGACAGCGGTGAGAAAGCGCGGCGCGCATCGGTGTCGCCAGCCCAGGCCAGTACCTGCTCCAGCGATGCCGGTTGCAAGTCCTGACCAGCCACGTTCCTGGCCGCGCTCATGGCTGGTGCGTCAACGCTGGCCGCGCCGGAACAGCGAGAAGAAGCCGTAGGAAGGATCGACCGGGCCGGGCTTGCCGATATAGGCGCCATTCAGCATCGGATGATCCATGCGCACCGCCGAAGGGTCCTGCGGATAGGCCCAGTCGGCGACGATGGAGCGGTAGCTGAACTTCCACACGCCGTCGCGCTTTTCATAGCGGTCGAAGTAGCGGCCGCCGATCAGCATGTCGAAGCTGCGCTCGCCCTCGCGCACCTTGTGGAAAGCGATGATGTAGACCTCGCCTTCGGCCTTGTCGCCGTCCAGCTTGAGGTTCACGGTGGTGACGTTGTGGTGCAGGATTTCCATCGCCGCCTGGATCTGCGGCAGCTTGTCGATGAAGTCCTTGGCCGGCCCCTTTGAATAGTGGCCATGATCGTCGATGGCGTCCTCGTGGTAGAGGGCACGCATCTTGTCGTGATCGTGGCGGTCGGCGGCGTTGCAGTAGGCGCAGATCAGTTCGTACAGCGCCTGCTTGTCGAGCAGTTCCTGCAGCTGCTGCTCCATGGACGGCTTGCTCACTCCTTGCTCCTCCGTATTTTTTATATTCAGCTCAACCCGTTCACCGGAATGGCCGCGCCGTGGATGGCACGGGCAGCGTCCGAGCACAGGAACAGCATGACGCTCGCCAGATCCTCCGGTGAAACCCATTTCTTCGGATCGGCCTTGGGCATGTCGGTGCGGTTCTGCGGCGTATCGATGGTGCTGGGCAGCACACAGTTGACATTGATGCCCTTGTCGCGCAGCTCCGCCGCCATGGATTCGGTGAGGCGGATCACCGCGCTTTTCGAGGCGCTGTAAGCGGCCATGCGGGCGCCGCCCTTGAGGCCGCCGCCGGCGCCGATGTTGACGATCTTGCCGGAGCCGGCGGCGAGCATGCCGGGCACCACCGCCTGCGCCATGTTGAGTACGGTGCCGGCGTTCAGATCCATCATCAGTTTCCACAGCTCGGCCGGCGTTTCGTGCACGGCCGGCCCCATGCGGAAGCCGCCGGCGACATTGCACAAGCAGTCGATGCGCTGGAAGCGGGCCAGCGCCGCCGCCACGGCCTTTTGCGCCGAGGCGGCTTCCATCAGATTGGCGGCCAGCAACAGCCGGCGTTCGTCTTTCTCCGGATAGGCGGAGGCCAGCACCGCCTCGCTGATGTCCACCAGCGCCAGGAAGGCGCCGGCGGCGGCAAAGGCCGAGGCTACGGCGCGGCCGAGATTGCCGGCGGCGCCGGTGATCAACACCACTTTATTGCTGAAGCTCATGGTTTTCCTCGTAATTTCCTTGTGACGCGCCGCTTCGGGTGCCAGCGCCAATGCCGAAAAGTACCACGTCGCTTCGACGGCGGATGCCATCTGAACAGACGAAGCCGCCGGGTGCGGCGCTGCGGAACAATGCCCGGGCTTGAAGCGGAGGAGGCGGCTCCCGTATATTAGTGAGTATAACTCACTAAAAAATGCCGGCGTTCCCCGGATCGATCCGGGCGAGGGCATTGAATGACAGCCTGAAACTCGCCATTTCGATGATGAGGCAGGCTCACCGAAAACGCTGGAAAAGCGGGAGAGAGCAATGTCGGACGTACTGGTAGAACGCCGCGGCGCGGTGCAGTGGATCACCATCAACCGGCCCGAGCGCCGCAATGCGCTGAACGAGCAGGTGGTCCGGGCCATCGATGCCGGCATCGCCCAGGCGGTGGCGGACCGCGAGGCACGCGCCATCGTCCTCACCGGCGCCGGCGATCAGGCCTTCTGCGCCGGTGCCGATCTGCAGAAGAACGTGCAGGGCGCCGCTTTCGACGTCGATTTCTCGCGCCCGCAGCATTACATCGTCGATCTGTTCAAGCGCATCCAGGAATGCACCCTGCCGATCGTGGCGCGGGTCAACGGGCACGCCATGGCCGGCGGCTTCGGCATCCTCTGCGCCTGCGACATGGCCATCGCCGCCGATGACATCCGCGTCGGCACCCCGGAAAGCAAGATCGGCATGACGCCGATGATGATCCTGCCGTTCATGCTGCGCGTGCTGCCGCCGCGCAAGCTGCAGGAGCTGTGTGTCACCGGTGAACAGTTCAGCGCCGCCGATGGCCTGGAGATGGGGCTGTTCAACTACGTGGTGCCGCGCGCCGAGCTGGATGCCAAGGTGGAGTGGCTGCTGGAGCGCATCACCGGCCGGTCGCCGACCGCCGTGCGCCTGGGCAAGCAGGCTTTCAATGCCACCCGCGACATGAGTCTGCGCGAGGCGCTGGAGTTTGCGCAGGCGATGGTGCCGGTGATGTCCAGCACCGAGGATGCACGCGAGGGCAAGCTGTCGTTCCAGGAGAAGCGTCCCCCTGTCTGGAGCGGCAAGTGAGCAAGGATGTTGTTCGCATTGGTTGCGGCGCCGGCTTCTGGGGCGACAGCGGCGAGGGGCCGAAGCAGCTGGTCGAGTCCGGGCAGATCGATTATTTGATCCTGGACTACCTGGCCGAGATCACCATGTCGCTGCTGGCGCGGGCACGCTCGAAAGACCCCGCGGCCGGCTACGCCACCGATTTTCCCGACGTGATCGCGCGGCTGGCGCCGCAGATCAAGCAGCACGGCATCCGCGTCGTCACCAATGCCGGCGGCGTCAATCCCAAGGCCTGCCAGGAAGTGCTCGCGGCGAAGCTGAAGGCGGCGGGCATTGACCTGCGCATCGGCATCGTCACCGGCGATGACCTGCTGCCGCGCGCGACGGAATTGAAGCAGCAGGGCATCCGCGAGATGTTCAGCGGCAGCGAGTTTCCGGACAAGACCTGGAGCGTCAACGCCTATCTCGGCGCCTTTCCCATTGCCGCCGCGCTGGACGCCGGCGCCGACATCGTCATCACCGGGCGCTGCGTCGACAGCGCACTCGCGCTGGCGCCACTGGTGCATGAATTCGGCTGGAAGGCCACCGACTACGATCTGCTCTCCGCCGGCAGCCTCGCCGGCCATGTCATCGAGTGCGGCACCCAGGCCACCGGCGGCATCGTCACCGACTGGAAAAGCACGGTCGGCGACTGGGACCGCATGGGCTTTCCCATCACCGAAGTGGCGCGCGACGGTTCCTTCATTGCCACCAAGCCCACCGGCACCGGCGGCCGCGTGGCGCCGGAGACGGTGGCCGAGCAGATCGTCTACGAGATCGGCGATCCGGCTTCCTACCTGCTGCCGGATGTGAGTTGCGACTGGCGTCAATTGAGCCTGAAACAGATAGACACCGACCGGGTCGAAGTGAGCGGCGCCAGGGGACGCGCCCCGACCGACAGCTACAAGGTATCCGCCACCTACCAGGACGGCTTCCGCGCCACCGGCACCATGATGATTGGCGGCCGCGATGCGGTGGCGCGCGCGGAGGCCACCGCCGCAGCCATCCTGCGCCGCACCCGCCGCATCTTCGGCGAGCGCAAGCTGGGCGACTACCTGCGCAGCGATATCGAGGTGCTGGGCGCCGAGTCCAACTGGGGCGTGCAATCCCGCGCCCGTGGCACCCGCGAAGTAATCCTGAAACTGGCGGTGCATCACCAGGACAAGGCGGCACTGGAGATCTTCTCGCGCGAATTCCTGCCTTCCGCAACTTCGATGGCGCAGGGCATCACCGGCTTTGCCGGCGGCCGGCCCTCGGTGACGCCGCTGGTGCGGTTGTTTTCGTGTCTGGTGCCGAAGGATAGCGTGAGTGTTTCTGTGGAACTTGATGGTGCCGCGGTGCCTTATCTCCCCCTCCCCTTGCGGGAGGGGGTTGGGTGGAGGGGTGAAAGTGATGTCGTTGCAGGAACTACCACCCCTCCCCTGGCCCCTCCCGTCCCACAGGGACTCCCTGCGGTCGCAAGGGGAGGGGAACTAGGCATCGAAGGGCGCGACAGGACGGAGATCGTTCCGCTGATTGCATTGGCTTACGGCCGCAGCGGCGACAAGGGCGACAGCGCCAATATTGGCGTGCTGGCACGGCGGCCGGAGTTCGTGCCGCTGCTGCGCGCCCAGTTGAGCGCCGAAGCGGTGAAGCAATACCTCGCGCATTTCTTGCGCGGCAAGGTCGAGCGTTTCGAGATCCCCGGCCTGCACGGCTTCAACTTCCTGCTGCACGAAGCCCTCGGCGGCGGCGGCATGGCTTCGCTGCGCTACGACCCGCAGGGAAAAATGCTGGCGCAGATCCTGATGGACTTGCCGCTACAGGTGCCGCTGGCGTGGATCGAACAAGGGCTGGTCGCCGCGGCGGAAGCGGTGCCGGCATGAACCGCGCCGGCAGCAGGAAGATCGTGCGGCTGGGACGCGAGCAGCGCGTCGCCGACATCCTGCAGGCAGCGCGCGATGTGTTCTGCGAAAAGGGTTATGAGGCCACCGCGGTTGCGGAGATCGCGGCGCGGCTGGATATCGTCGAAGGCACCATCTACAAGTATTTCGAGAGCAAGCGCGAGCTGTTGCTCAAGGTGCTGGAACACTGGTACGAGGAGCTGTTCGGCAACTACGAGCGCGACCTGGCGGGCGTGGCCGGCGCGCGGCAGCGCCTGCGCCTGCTGGTCTGGCGACACCTGCGCTCGGTCCACGACTACCCGCTGCTGTGCCGGCTGATGTTCCTCGAAGTCCGCGCCGAACAGGACTATCGCGGCTCCACCGTCTATGCCAAGAACCGGCGCTACACCCAGTTCCTGGTCGACGTGCTGAAAGAAGGGGTGGAAGCCGGCGAGTTCCGCGCCGATATCCCGCTCACCCTGCTGCGCGACATGGTCTACGGCGGCATCGAGCACCATGCCTGGAACTACATCTGCGGCCGCGGCGACCTCGATGTCGACCGCATCGCCGAGCAAATCACCCTGATTGTCTGCGACGGCGTCGCCACCCAGCCTCCGGTCGCCGACCTGGGGAAGGAAACGCAAAGGCTGTCGCAAATCGTCGATCGCATGGAGCGCAAGCTGTCGCCGCGCGCCAAACCCACCAAGTGAACCCGAACATGAAACCCCCTACAAATCCAGTGCCCGATCCCGCGATACTCGAGGCCACGCGATCCCGTGCAGCGGCGTGGCCGTTCCGCTCGGTGCTGATCGCCAACCGCGGCGAGATCGCGGTGCGCATCCTGCGCACGGTGCAGGCCCTGGGTCTGCGAGGCGTGGTGGTGTATCACGCCGCCGACCACAAGGCGCCGGCGGTGCAGCTGGCCGACCAGGCCATCGAGATCACCGGCGCGACACCGGTCGCCGCTTACCTCGACGCCAAGCAGATCCTGGCGGCGGCGAAGGCCAGCGGTGCCGGCGCCATCCATCCCGGCTACGGCTTCCTGTCCGAGAACGCCGGCTTCGCCCGCGCCGTGGCCGAGGCCGGGCTGATCTTCGTCGGCCCCACGCCGGAGCAGATCGAGCTGATGGGCGACAAGGTGCGCGCCCGCGCCTTCGTCGCCAGGGGCGGCTTCCCGGTGGCGCCCTCGGCGATCGAGGACGATGACCCGGCCACCTTCGCCGAACGCGCCCTCAAGGTGCCGTTTCCGCTGCTGATCAAGCCGGCTGCCGGCGGCGGCGGCAAGGGCATGCGCATTGTGCGCGAGGCGGCCCAGCTCAAGGGCGAGATCGAGCGCGCGCGCAGCGAAGGGCAGCGCTATTTCGGCGATGGCCGCCTCTATGTCGAACGCTATATCGAAAATCCCCGGCACATCGAAGTACAGGTGCTGGGTGACGCGCATGGCAATGTGGTGCACCTGTTCGAGCGCGAGTGCTCGGTGCAGCGGCGCTTCCAGAAGATCGTGGAGGAAACGCCTTCGCCGGCGCTCAACCCGGAACTGCGCAAGCGTATCTGCGAGACGGCCGCGGGCATCGCGCGCGAGGCCGGGTATCGCAACGCCGGCACGGTGGAGTTCATCTTCGGTACGGGGGGCGAGTTCTATTTTCTGGAGATGAACACCCGTCTCCAGGTGGAACACCCGGTGACGGAAATGATCACCGGCAAGGACCTGGTGCTGGAGCAGCTGCGCGTGGCCGTCGGCGAGCCGCTCGGCTTCACCCAGGAACAGGTGACTTCGCACGGTCATTCCATCGAATTCCGCATCTATGCCGAAGACGCCTCGCGCGGCTACACACCGACCACCGGACCGGTGCTGATGCTGCGTCCGCCGCAGGGCGAGGGCGTGCGTGTCGACAGCGGCATCGTCGAGGGCCAGGACGTCACCGCGGCTTTCGATCCGATGCTGGCCAAGCTGATCGTCACCGGCAAGGACCGCGCCGAAGCCATCGCCCGCGCCGACAAGGCCCTGGCGGAATATGCGCTGCTGGGCTGCGTGACCAACACGGCCTTCCTGCGCCGCCTGCTCAATCACCAGGCCTTTATCGATGGGCAGGTGCATACCGGCTTCCTCGACGCCCATCCCGAGATCGCCGCCCAGCCGGAATTGAACGAAACCACGCTGCACAAGCTGCTGGCCGCCGCCGCCCTCGTCACGCGGCCGATGCGCGATGTCGCCGACCTGGTGCCGGACATGCATGCCGCCATCGGCGGCTGGAGCAACTGACATGCATCACGCATTCAAACTTGAAGATAGCGAATTCAACCTGGAACTGTCGCGCGCTCCGGCCGGCTATCGCCTGCACCTGACGGACCGCACGGTGCCGGTGAACCTGCATCTGGAAGACGACGGCTCCGCCGTGCTGACGGCGAATGGCCGCAGCGAAAGAGTGCTGGTCGCGACCCGCGGCGACGATGTGTTCATCCACCTCGGCGGCGTCGCCTACCAGCTGCGCTACGAGCATCCCCTGCAACGCCTCGCGGCGCAGTCTGCAGGCTCGGCGGAAGATCATGTGCGGGCGCCGATGCCGGGCAGCCTGGTGGCCCTGCACGCCAAGCCAGGCCAGTCCGTGGCGCGCGGCGAATCCCTGCTGGTGATGGAAAGCATGAAGATGGAAACCACCATTGCCGCGCCACGTGATGGCGTGATCGAGGCTGTGCATTTCGCGGTGGGGCAGACCTTCGATCGTGACGCGCTGCTGCTCAGCCTGGTCGCCGCCGCCGTCGAGGGCAAGAAGTCATGAAGCGTATTGAATCAAAACTAAACACGGCTTCTGCCGAATTCCAGGCCAATGCGGCGCATAACCGCAAGTTGGCTGAAGCCTTCAAGACCATGCAGCACAAAGTGCGCAACGAGCGTCCGGAGCGCGACATCCAGCGCCTCAAGGCGCAGGACAAGATGTTCGTGCGCGAGCGGCTGAAGCAGCTTCTCGATCCGGGCACGCCGTTCCTGGAGCTGTCCTCGCTCGCCGCCAACGAGGCCTACGAAGGCGATGTGCCGGGCGCCGGGGTGGTCACCGGCATCGGTATCGTCTCCGGCCGCGAAGTGATGATCAATGCCGGCGACGCTTCGGTGAAGGGCGGCGCCTGGTACCCGCTGTCGGTGAAGAAGACGGTGCGCGCGCTTGACGTGGCCATCGAGAACCGGCTGCCGGTGGTGCATCTGTGCGATTCCGCCGGCGGCTTCCTGCCTTTGCAGGCCGAGCTGTTCGCCGACAAGTATTACGCCGGCCGCATCTTCCGCAACCAGTGCATGCTGTCGAAGATGGGCGTGCAGCAGGTGGCGATCGTGCTGGGGCATTGCACAGCCGGCGGCGCCTATGTGCCGGGCCTGTCGGACTACAACGTCATCGTGCGCGGCACCGGAGCCATCTTCCTGGCCGGGCCGCCGCTGGTGAAGGCCGCCACCGGCGAGGAAGTGACGGTAGACGAGCTGGGCGGCGCCGACATGCACACCAGCATTTCCGGCACGGCCGACTACCCTGCTTCGAGCGAGGAAGAGGCCATCGCCATCGCCCGCGACATCGTGGCCCAGTTCAAGCGGCCGGACAAGACGCGCATCGAATGGCTGCCGCCGGAAGCACCGTACTACGATCCGTCCGAGCTGTATGGTGTGCTGCCGCGCGACATCAAGCAGGGCTTCGACATCCGCGAGGTGATCGCGCGCCTGGTCGACGGCAGCCGTTTTCACGAATACCAGCCGGCCTACGGCAAGACCCTGATCTGCGGCTACGCCCACCTGTGGGGCTACAAGATCGGCATCCTCGCCAACAATGGCGTGCTGTTCAACGACAGCGCGCTGAAGGGCGCCCACTTCATCGAGCTGTGCAACCAGAACCGCACGCCGATCCTGTTCCTGCAGAACATCACCGGTTTCATGGTCGGCAAGGAATACGAGCAGCGCGGCATCACCAAGGACGGCGCCAAGATGATCATGGCCGTATCCAATTCCGAGGTGCCCAAGTTCACCGTGATGTGCAACGGCTCCTTCGGCGCCGGCAACTACGGCATGTCCGGCCGCGCCTTCGACTCGCGCTTCCTGTTCTCCTGGCCGCAGTCGCAGATTTCGGTGATGGGAGCGGAGCAGGCGGCCAATACCCTGGCCGACGTCAAGATCCGCCAGCTGGCCCGCCACGGCAAGCAGCTTACCGCCGAGGACGTCGCCGCCATCCGCGATCCGGTGGTGGCTGAATTCAAGCGCAAGTCCAGCGCCTACTATTCCACCTCCGAGATCTGGGATGACGGCATACTGGACCCGGTGGACACGCGCAATGCCCTGGGCATCGCCATTTCCGCCGCCCTCAACACGCCGATCGGCGACCCGCGCTACGGCATCTTCAGGATGTAAGGCAAGGAAATGCAGAATCCACCGGCTTCACCATCCATCGCGCGGCTTCCCACCACGGAAGAGGCGGAGATCAAGCTCAAGCCGGTGCACATCAGCCTGCGCAGCCGCTTCATCGTCTGGCTGCTGCGCCGTTTCCTGCGGCCCATGTTGGGGCGGATGATCGGCGGTTCCGACGTGAAGATCGCCAGGACCCAGCTGTTCCTCGCCGCGCGGGTGTGCAAGGACAGCAGCGGCCTGGCGGTGGACTACCGCGTCATCGGCCGCTGTCCCGGGCACTTCATCGGCGGCCGCCACGACACCAGCAAGCGCGTCGTGCTGTGGCTGCACGGAGGCGCCTTCATCCTGCCGGCGGTGCCGGACGTGCACGTGCGTGCGGTGGCCAGGATCTGCAAGGAGCTCGACGCCATCGGCTTCCTGCCGGACTACCGCCTCGCCCCATTCAACAAATATCCCGCCGCCCTGGACGATTGCGAGCGCGCCTACCGCGGCCTGCTCGAACTGGGCTACGCCCCGGAGCGCATTGCGCTGGCAGGCGAGTCCGCCGGCGGCAACCTGATGCTGGGTCTGCTGCAGCGCATCCGCAAGGCCGGACTGCCGATGCCATCCTGCGGCGTGCCGGTCTCGCCCGGCACCGAGATGGGCCGCATCCACGGTCCGCCCTCGCGCACCCTGCGCATGCGCCAGGACCCGATCCTGCCGATGGCGGCGCTGGCCCGGGTAGGGGAGATGTATGCCGGCGGCATGGATACTTCCGATCCCGAGCTGTCGCCGATGTATGCCGATTGCAGCGGTTTCCCGCCGCTGTACCTGCTGGCCAGCGACAACGAAGTGCTGCTCGACGACACGGTACTGTTCGCGCGCAACGCCAAGGCCTGGGGCGTGGACGTCAGCTTCGAGGTCTGGCCGGTATTGCCGCATGCCTTCCCCCTGTTCGAGAGCTGGTTCCCGGAGGTGGCGCAGGCGCGGCAGGACATCGTCGCGTTCATGCGGAAACATTTGGGGAAACAAGGCTAAAGACATCAGTTCCCTCTCCCCACGCATGTGGGGAGAGGGCCAGGGTGAGGGGCGCGCTGTCGCTTTGATGCTCAGACGTTGTCGAGCGTGCCGGCTTCGCCGGTGCCCCTCACCCCAAGCCTCTCCCCACGTTCGTGGGGAGAGGGGGAATGAAAAGCGAGTGTGGGAGGAGAGAACGTGAAATACACCGATGTTCACCAGCGCTCCCTCGAGGAGCCCGAAGCCTTCTGGGCCGAGCAGGCCAGGGCACTGCACTGGGACAAGCCCTGGGAGCAGGTGCTGGATGGCTCCGCCGCGCCGATGTACCGCTGGTTCGCGGGCGGCCGCCTCAATACCTGCTACAACGCGCTGGACCGCCATGTCGAAAACGGTCGCGGCGAACAACTTGCCCTGATTTACGACAGCCCGGTCACCAGCAGCGTCGCCCGCTTCACTTATCGCGAGCTGCGCGACCGCGTCGCCCGCTTCGCCGGCGGCCTGCTCAAGCAGGGCGTGAAGCAGGGCGATCGCGTCATCATCTACATGCCGATGGTGCCGGAAGCGGTCATCGCCATGCTGGCCTGCGCCCGCATCGGCGCGGTGCATTCGGTGGTGTTCGGCGGCTTCGCCGCGCCGGAGCTGGCCAAGCGCATCGACGCGGCCGAGCCGGTGCTGCTGGTTTCCGCTTCATGCGGCATCGAGCCGGGCCGCATCGTCGAGTACAAGCCCTTGCTGGACCAGGCGCTGCAATTCGCGGCGCACAAGGTCGTTCGCTGCATCGTGCTGCAAAGGCCGCAATGCCTGGCCACCATGATCGCCGGCCGCGATCTGGAATGGGACGAAGCGCAGGCCGGGGTCGAGCCGGCCGCCTGTGTTGCCGTGCTCGCCACCGATCCGCTCTACGTGCTCTATACCTCGGGCACCACCGGCAAGCCCAAGGGCGTGGTGCGCGACAACGGCGGTCACGCCGTGGCCCTGTGGTACTCGATGCAGGCGGTATTCGACGCCCAGCCCGGCGATGTGTTCTGGGCGGCTTCTGACGTGGGCTGGGTGGTGGGCCATTCCTACATAGTTTATGGCCCGCTGCTGCGCGGCTGCACCACGGTGCTCTACGAGGGCAAGCCGGTGGGTACGCCGGATGCCGGCGCGTTCTGGCGGGTCATCGCCCAGCATGGCGTGAAGACCTTCTTCACCGCGCCCACGGCTTTCCGCGCCATCAAGAAGGAGGATCCGCGCGGCGAGCTGATCCACCAATACGATTTATCGAAGTTCGAAGCCCTGTACCTGGCCGGGGAGCGCTGCGATCCGGACACCATCCTGTGGGCGCAGGCACAGCTCAAGGTGCCGGTGGTCGACCACTGGTGGCAGACCGAGCTGGGCTGGCCGGCGGCGGCGAACTGCCGCGGCATCGAGGATCTGCCGATCAAGCCGGGTTCGGCCACCGTGCCGGTGCCGGGTTACGACATCCAGGTGCTGGATCAGGCCGGGCAGCGGGTCGCGGCGGACACCATCGGCAATATCGTGATCAAGCTGCCGCTGCCGCCGGGCACGCTCAGCACCCTGTGGCAGAACGAGCAGGGCTACCGCGACAACTACCTGGCGCGCTATCCGGGCTACTACCTCAGCGGCGACGCCGGTTATGTCGATGGTGACGGCTACCTGTGGGTCATGTCGCGCATCGACGACATCATCAACGTCGCCGGCCATCGGCTCTCCACCGGCGCCATGGAGGAAGCGCTGGCGGGACATCCGGACGTGGCCGAGTGCGCGGTGATCGGCGTGGCCGACGCCATGAAGGGCCAAGTGCCGCTGGGCCTGGTGGTGCTCAAGTCTGGCGTGCAGCGCGCGCCCGAAGAGATCGTGCAGGAGCTGGTGGCGCGGGTGCGGCAGCAGATCGGCGCGGTGGCGGCGTTCAAGCAGGCGGTGATCGTGTCGCGCCTGCCCAAGACCCGCTCGGGCAAGGTACTGCGCGCGACCATGCGCTCCATCGCCGACAGCCAGGGCTACAACGTGCCGGCCACCATCGACGATCCAAAAATCCTGGAAGAGGTGGGGGCGGCGCTGAAAGGATTGGGTTACGCGCAGGACAAGGCATAGATGGCTGGAGCGCTTGGCTCCAGCCAGGGTACGCTCAGATATCCGGCGCCAGTTCCGGCAGGTCCAGATCCATCTTCGATACATGGATCGCCGGCAGGTCGGCTTCGCTCATCACCGACATGCCGATATAGCCGCCAGCGATTTCCTTGAGGGTCAGCACGGTGGACTTGTGATCGCCCCAGGGCAGGTGCGCTTCGGCGCCGCGGGCCAGCTGGCGCGCGCGCTTGGCGGCGATCTGGCAGAGGTCGAAATGATTCGGAATACGTGCGAGACAGTCTTCTACGGTTACGCGTGCCATGGGGATTCTACTGAAACGCCGCAGGAGCACGGTAGAGGGAGTATACAGCGCACAGCCTTGGAGCAATCGGCAATGTCCCCAAGGGGCTGGACTACATTCAGATAAAATGGGCTGGCAACCCCGCCGCCGGCCATTTGCCGCCGTATTCAAATACAGTAAGGTAACAGCCGCCGCACTACCACAAATGGCTGATGCTGCGCCGTCGCAGCTTCCGCACACTGGCCGCAACGGCGCGGATCGGGCTTTATTAACTGCACCTATCCGTTTTCCGTAGAAGCCACAAAGGCCTTATGAGCGAATCAGCCGCGACCCAGACCTTCATCATCGTCGGCGCCGGCCAGGCTGGCGGCGAGACCGCCAGCGAACTGCGCAAGCAGGGCTTTGCCGGGCGCATTGTCCTGGTGGGCGAGGAAGCGCATGTGCCCTACCGCCGGCCGCCGCTGTCCAAGGCCTACCTGAGCGGCACCGCCACCGAGGAAAGCCTGTACATCCTGCCGCCGGCCGGCATGGAGAAGGCGCGCATCGAATTCATCGGCGGCGTGCGCGCGGAGCGCATCGACCGCGCCGCCAGGCAGCTGCACCTCTCCGACGGCCGCGTGCTGGACTACGACAAGCTGGTGCTGGCCACCGGCGGGCGCGCCCGCGTGCTGAACCTGCCGGGCGCGGATCGACCGAATGTGTTCCCCCTGCGCAGCATCGCGGACGTGCAGGCCCTGCGCGCGCACTGCCTGCAGGGCAAGAGCGCGGTGATCGTCGGCGGCGGCTTCATCGGCCTGGAAGTGGCGGCGGTGGCTACCAAGCTGGGCATGAAGGTGACGGTACTGGAAGGCTTGCCGCGGGTGCTGGCGCGCGTCACCGTGCCGGAAGTATCGGCCTTCTTCGAGCGCATCCACCGCGAAGCCGGAGTCGATTTGCGCACCGGCGTGCAGATCACGGCGTTCGAAGGCGAGCCGGCGGTGACCCATGTGCTGCTGGGCGACGGCAGCCGCATCGCGGCCGATTTCATCCTGGCCGGCATCGGTCAGCTGCCTAACGTGGAACTGGCGCAGCAGGCCGGCCTGGCGGTGGATAACGGCATCATGGTGGACGAGTACTCGCGCACCGCTGACCCGGATATCTACGCGGCGGGCGACTGCGCCAATCATCCCAACGAATTCTACGGTTGCCGCCTGCGCCTGGAGTCGGTACAGAACGCGATGGAGCAGGGTCGCGTGGTCGCTTCGGCGCTGCTGGGCAAGCCGCAGGTTTACAACGTGGTGCCCTGGTTCTGGTCCGACCAGTATGATCTCAAGCTGCAGATGGTGGGCCTTTCCGCCGGCTTCGACCGCATGGTGGTGCGCGGCGATTTCAAGAGCCGCGCCTTCGCCGCTTTCTATCTCAAGGATGGGCGTTTGATCGCAGCCGACACGGTCGGCCGTCCGCAGGATTTCATGTTTGCCAAGAAACTGGTGGCGATGCGCGTCGTGGTCGATCCGCAGCTGCTGGCGGACGAGGCGGTATCGCTCAAGACCTTGCTGCCCGCCGCCTGAGAGCCTGCGCATGCCCACCATCACTTTCCTCGAACCCGACGGCAAGGCGCATGTGGTGGTGACGCCGAGCGGCGTATCGGTGATGGAAGCGGCAACGCGCAACCTGGTGCCGGGCATCATCGGCGAGTGCGGCGGCTGCTGCACCTGCGCCACCTGCCACGTCCATATTGATGAAAGCTGGTACGGCCGCCTCGAAAGCGCGGACGAAATGGAGCAGGGCATGCTGGAAGGCGCGATCGAGCCCGGTCCGCTGAGCCGGCTGTGCTGCCAGATCAAGATCACGGAAGAGCTTGATGGATTGATAGCGCGCATCCCCGCGGGCCAGCTCTAACTTTGCGCGCCCTCTGCATTCCTCGCCGCGTCGCGGTGCCGCGCGACCTGCGCGCGCTGACGCGCATCGACCACGCCGCCGAATGCGCTCCCGCCGATGCCGACATGAGCGAGGCCGGTGTGGCGGCGATCTGGTCCGCCATGGAGCGCCTGTATCGCACCGGTCTGCAACCGGCTATGACCCTGGTGCTGCGCCGGCACGGCAGGATCGTGATGAAGCGCGCCATCGGCTGCGCCAGCGGCAACCTGCCGGGGCAACGCGGCGTGCAGCTGCCGCTGCATCCGGACGATCCGCTGTGCCTGTTCTCCGCCTCCAAGGCGATCTCGGCCCTGCTGGTGCACAAGCTGGTCGATCTGGGCCAGCTCAGTCTGGAAGACCGCGTTGCCGACTACATTCCGGAGTTCGCCGCCCATGGCAAGGGCCGCGTCAGCGTGCGCCAGTTGCTGGCCCACCGCGCCGGCATCCCGGCCATGCCGGTGCGCAATCCGCCGCCGGAAATCCTGTACGACTGGGATGGCATCGTGCGCATGCTGTGCGCGCCGCCGCCGTTTGATCCGAATTTCGGCAAGCAGGCCTACCACGCACTGACCTGCGGCTACATCGTCGGTGAGCTGGTGCGGCGTGTCAGCGGCCTGGAGTTGCGCCAGGCTTTGCGGCAATGGATCGCCGAACCGCTGGGCTGCCGTTATCTGGGCTATGGTTTGGCGGCGGAACATCGTGCCAGCCTGCCCCGCAACACGCTGACCGGACCCCGGCCGGTGTGGCCGCTCACCACCTATGTGCGCCATGCGGTCGGCGTAGCCTTTGACCAGGCGGTGGACCTGTCGAACCACGAAGCCTTCCTCTCCGAGGTGGTACCCGCCGGCAATATCCACGCCTCGGCCGACGACGCCTGCCGGGTGTTCCAGATGCTGCTCAATGGCGGCGAGCTGGACGGAGTGCGAGTACTGCGCGAAGAGACCGTGGCCGATGCGGTGCGCCCGCTGGGGCCGATCCAGTACGACCGCACCCTGCTGCTGCCGCTGCGCTTTTCCGCCGGCTTCATGCTGGGCGAAAACCCGTTCGGACTTTACGGGCCGAAGTGCGCGCAGGCTTTCGGCCATCTCGGCTTCGTCAGCGTGCTGTGCTGGGCCGATCCACAGCGCGATATTTCCGTGGCCCTGCTCAACACCGGCAAGTCGATGGCGCCGTCCGGTGTCCTGCGCCTGGCGCAGGTGCTGGGGGCGATCGCGAAAGCCTGTCCGGCGGTAGCTGCCTGAAGCCGGCGTAGCCCGGGAAGCGCGCAGCGCTACCCGGGAGCCCCATGCGATGAACAACCCCGGGTAACGCTGGCGCGTTTGCTGGGCTACGGACTGCTTTTGCCTGGTGTCTTTGCGGCTTTGCGCGAGACCGCTTTTTTCTTGACGCTTTTCGCTGCCTTGGCCGGCTGGTCCGACCGCAGGCCGTAAGCCCGCTCCATCTCTTCCAGCGCTTCGCCCGAATAGACCGCCAGCCTTTGCAGGCGTGGCAGCGCATTGCGGCAGCCGGTGTAGCCCAGGCTGATGTGATCGGCGTAGCCGACGATGGTGGCGTTCAGCGCGTAGCCGTCGAACAGCACCGAGATCGGATAGATCGCCTCCATCTGGGCGCCGCGGAAATACAGTTTTTCGCGCGAGCCGACCACGTTGGAGATGACCAGGTTGAAGAACGGCGGCCATTTGGACAGCTGGCCGGTCATCTGACCGAGAATCAGCGGCGACATGCCGAGCAGGGTCAGCTTGTCCAGCGCGGCCGGCGACATGTCCTTCATCTGCGCCTTGGTGCGGGTGGTGACGGCGTTGATCAGCTCCACCCGGCGGCGCACGTCGGGTTCGTCGGTCGCCAGAGGGCAGACGAAGCCGGCGACGGCGTTGCCGGACTTGCCGTCGGTGCGGGGCAGGGCGATGGGGAACGAGGCCACCAGGGGCAGCTCGGGCAGGGCGTCGAGCTCCAGCAGGTAGCGACGGATGGCACCGGCGCAGAGCGCCATCGACAGATCGTTGACGGTGGCACCGGTAACGGCGCTCAGCGCCTTGAAGCGCGACAGCTCATACAGCTGCGTCGCCAGCCGGCGCTGCGGCGTGATCGCCGCATTGAACACGGTGCGCGGCGTGTGCAGGGCGGACATCAACCCGCCTTCCGGATTGTCCTTGCGTACGCTCATCTTGCGCAGCGTGCGCGCCAGCTCCGAACTGCTGCGCAGCTGGCCGCCGGCCAGTTCCAGGGTGCGGCGCAGCAGGTCGGTACGCGGCTTGTCGGCGTCGACTTCCATGCGGATTTTCGGCGACAGCGCCCAAGGACCGGCCGCGTTGGCAAACTTCGGATCGGCCGACAGCCAGTTGCGGATGAAGGTCAGGGCGCCCATGCCGTCCATGGCGGCGTGGTGCGCCTTCAGATAAACCGCGAAACGGCGATTTTCCAGCCCCTCGATCAGGTGGCATTCCCACAGCGGCCGGGTCAGGTCCATCGGGTGCGAATGCAGTCGCTCGACCAGCACACCCAGCTCGCGCTCGCCGCCCGGATAGGGTAGCGCCGAATGGCGCAGGTGGTAGTCGATATCGATGTCCGGCGCGTCCTCCCAGGCTGGCGCCAGGCGCGACAGGCCCTTGCGCGCGATGCGCGAGCTGAACGGCGGCATGGTCACGGCCTGGCTGCGCATGAAGGCGAACAGCTCGCGCAGGTAGTCGGGCGAGGCGTCGTCCGGCAATTTGAAAGTGAGCAGGCCGGCCACATGCATCGGCGTACGCGGCGATTCCATCCGCAGGAACGCACCGTCCATCGCGCTGAGACGTTTCATCGATCAGACCCACCCCTCGCACCGGAATTCATTGCCTCCGCCGTCATGCGTCGGAGACCGGCGGCGCTCTCCCCGAGGCCGCCTGTTGTCCGCTACGGTGCCTGAAATTGTCCTGCCGCGCCAGCGCCGAAAGGCGGGGTGGCGGACCGTGGAATTTATGTACTAGTCGGTAAGGATGAGGTGGCAGGCGCCGACTGCGCAGAGGCTGGATGTGCTACACCTAGCGCCATAACTAGCAGTATAACGATATGGGGGAGACAGCCAATGTCGGATTCGGCCATTGGTCATGCACAGGGGGTCCGGGCGTTTCGCCTGGCGATGATGTGGCTGGCCGCGGCGGGGTGTTGCGCCACGGCGCAAGCCGGCAGCTTCGATCTCGGCTGGGATACCACGGCTTCCTACAAGGTGGTGCTGTCCTACGGCGTGTCGGTGCGCACCGAGAAACCCGCGGGGGCGCTGATTAATGGCCCGATCGATCCGCTGGTGATTCCGGCCACGGCGCAATCGTTCCTGACCGGCCAGGCGTTTACCCACACCGGCCTGCCGACCACCGCCAACTTCGACGACGGCGACCGCAATTTCAAGCAGGGCAGCCTGATCAACAATCGCTTCAGCGGCATCAGCGAGATCGAGTTCAGCCACGATAACTTCGGCGCCGTATTCAGCGGCGACGGCTTCTACGACCAGGTCTACCACCATCCCAACGACAACGATTCGCCCGCCACGGTGAACAAGACCGGCCCGAACAACCGTTTCACCGACGGCGCCCGCTACTACGACGGCAAGCGCTTCCGCCTGCTGGAAGCTTACGGCTATGGCGACTGGAACCTGTGGGACAGCGAAGCCAGCCTGGATATACGTGCCGGCAAGCAGCTGGTGGCCTGGGGCGAGGCCCTGTTCTTCACCGGCATCGCCCTGGCGCAGTCGCCTACCGACGCCACCAAGGCCTTCATTCCGGGCGTCGAGGTCAAGGACATCCTGCTGCCCGTGAACCAGCTCTCGATGCAGCTGGGCCTGCCGGACGGCCTGAGCCTGATGGGCTACTACCACCTCGATTTCAAGGCCGACGAAATCTTCCCCGTCGGCGATTTCTACTCGATTCAGGACGCGGTGGGGCCCGGCAGCCAATTCGCCTATGGCTCCATCAATCCGCTGTATGCCAAGGGCTGTCCGGGCCTGCTCAGCAGCGCCGCCGCCAATCTGGCCGCGCAGGGCAATCTCACTTCACTGCTCACCGCGATCAACGCCGCCGGCAAGCCGCTGGGGGTCTCGGTCAGCAGCCTGGACCAGGTCTGCAATCTCCCGGGAAACATCGGCCCCGCCCTGGGCGCCAGCCCGGACATCCTGTCGGTGCGGGGCCCGGACCTGAAGCCGAGCCGCTGGGGGCAGTGGGGCATCGGCATGAAATACCCGGTGACCGCCAAGACCGCGCTGGGCCTGTTCCTGCTGCGCTACGACGACACCACACCGGCGGTACAGCTCAATCCCGGCTGCGCCTCGTTCTCCACACTGTTGCCGCTTACCACCTGCACGCTGAACGAATCGGTGCCGACCTCCTACCAAGTCAAGTATTTCGACGGCGTCCACCTGCTGGGCGGCACGTTCTCGACTTCGTGGGGACCGTTCAATATTTCCGGCGAGTTCAACTATCGCCAGGGCCTGGACATGCCGGTCAAGGCGGTGATCGACGGCGAGATCGAGCCGGTCTACACCCGCGGCAAGCTGGGCCAGGCCGACATTTCAACTGTGTTCACCACCAATCCCGGTTTCCTGGTGGACGAGATCCCGATCGTGGCGGAGGCGGCGTATATCCATGTGATGGATCTGGAGCCGTTCCAGACCCAGCGGGTGACGGTGCCCGGCAGCCCGCTTTCCCCCTTGCCGAATCCGATCATGCCGACCGGCAGCGGCCAGGATCCGTTCTTCAGCAAGAATGCCTGGGGCTACGAGATGCTGGCGCTGCCGAAAAACCATAACGTCATCGCCGGCTGGGATCTGGCCTATCCGCTCAGCTTCTCGGCCATCGCCAAGGGCAATCCCGAGATGGCGGGGGCCTTCGGCGCCCTGTTCGGCGAAGGCGACCAGCGCTTCAGCGCCGGCCTGGATACGACTTATCTGGACAACCTGGAGATTGCCGTCGCCTACAACGTCTTCCTCGGCGATCCGAACAAGACCATCCGCGGCAGCGATCTGCACGAACATCCCTACCAGGACCGCGACAACGCCACCTTCAGCGTGAAGTACAACTTCTGAGGGCTTGGGGGGCATCGTTGCCTGGCCGCCGGGCGGCCAGGCGGTGGCAGTAATACGTATGGCTTGTTTCCACTCCAATCTTCCCGGATGAGGGGCTCCGACGGAATTTCCGGGGGCGGCGCGGCTACTCTATCCGGCCTAAGAACGCCGTCCGCCGCTGCGGTATCCTTGCACTCTATTGACCGCAATCGCCGGGAGACCGCCTTGTCAGGCCACAGTACAACCGCCTTCGACGCCGCCGAGTTCCGCACGGCGCTGGGCTCCTTTGCCACCGGCGTCACCATCATCACCACGCGCGCCGCCGACGGCACGCCGATGGGCCTCACCGCCAACAGCTTCAATTCGGTCTCCCTCAGCCCGCCGCTGGTGCTGTGGAGCCTGGCCAATACCTCGATGAGCCTGGCGGCATTCCGCGCCGCGCCGTACTGGGCGGTGCATGTGCTGGCCACCGACCAGGAGGAGCTGTCGGCCCGCTTCGCCCGGCGCGGCGAGTCCAAGTTCGCCGGCCTGGACATCGAAACCGGCGTCGGCGACGTGCCCCTGCTGAAAGGCTGCTCGGCGCGCTTCCAGTGCCGCACCGCGTTCCAGTACGAGGGCGGCGACCATGTCATCTTCCTCGGCGAAGTGCTGGCCTTCGACCGCAACGAGGCCGCGCCGCTGGTGTTCCACGGCGGCCGCTACGCCCATGCCACGCGCCGCGATCCGCTCGGCGCCAAGCCGCGCAGCGCCTACCTGGAAGGCAGTTTCGGCGACGATTTCCTCGGCTACCTGCTGGGGCGCAGCCATTTCCGCATGTTCGCCCAGATCCGCCGCCACCTGGAGGAGGCGCACCTGAGCGATCAGGAGTTCTACGTGCTGTCGGCGCTGACCCTCAAGCGCGCCATGACCGTGCGCGACCTCGATGCCGGCATGGCCGGCGTGCTTGACGAGAACAGCCACCGCGCCATCCAGTCGCTGGTGAGCCATGGCCTGGCCCGCGAAACCGCCCCTGAAGCGGGTGTCGAAGGGCCGGCCTACGAGCTGACCGATGCCGGCCGCGACGCCGCCCTGCGGGTGATTTCCGCCGCCAAGGGAGTGGAGGCGCAGGTGCTCGAGCGGCTCGGGGCGGGCGAGGCACCGGTGCTGAAGTCGCTGCTCAACCGTCTGCTCGGGGTGATCGACCCGGAGTCGGCGGCACTATGGGATGCTTCGGCGCAATCGAAGACGCCGACACCGTAGCCCCGTAGCCCGGGAAGCGCTACGCGCTTCCCGGGCTACTGTTCCTCCTCGTCCCGCTGCCGCCCGATCCGGCGGTTCGGCTCAGAACATCTGATACTGGCTGGTCGGCACCACGTCGAGCTGGTCCATGTCGATGAAGCGCGCGACGCTGTCCATCATGCGCTTGAGGTTGTGCTGGAACTTCGCCTCGTCGCCGGCTGCATCGAAGAAGGTATACGGATCGGTCATCGCCGCCGCCGGGAAGCACTCCTCGACGATGGCGTCATAGGCCGGCCCGTCGGGCGTAAGCCGCCGCACCACCAGGTTCTGGATGTACTCGAAATTCGACTGGGTCTCGACCGCCACCTTGGTGTGCGAGTTGTGCCAGATGTCGAGCCAGGCCTCGTAGTCGAGTTTGGCCGGACGCTTGAGCAGGGCCATCTGGGCGAAGCCTTCCGTGCGCTCGCCTGCTTGCGGCGGGCGGCGCCGGTTGCGCAGAGGCTGCGATTCGCTGACCAGATAGGCGGCGTGGCGCAGGCTGTGCATGGCGATCACCGCGTCCACCGGGGCGCGCAGGCTGGCGATGGCGCTATCGACCCAGACGTTGGCGAATGCGTCGGCCTGCGGTAGCAGGTGCATCTGCCGCAGGCCGGCGGCGGGCGCCACCGCCGAGTCCGCCACGTTGATCTTCAGCCCGCGGGCGCCGGCCTCGCGCAGGCCCGTGCCCAGATCGGAGCGCAGGCGCTGCGCGTACGCGTCCGGCGTTTCCGCCGGATCGCGCCACAGGATGTAGATCAGTTTTTCCATGGAATATTCCGGGGAATGGTGTCGGTCGCGGGGCCTGGGCCTCAGGGCATGTAGTGGCCGCCGTTGACGTCGAGGGTGGCGCCGGTGACCACGCTGGCGTAGTCCGACACCATGAACAGCGCGGCGCGGGCGCATTCCTCGTCCGGCGGGATGCGGCCGATCGGGATCTGCGAGGAGATCTGCTTGATCAGGCTTTCCACCGGCACGCCATTCTCCTTGGCCTGCCAGTTCATGTAGCCCTCCACCGGGGCGCCCCACATCCAGCCCATATGCACGGTGTTGACGCGAATGCCGAACGGGCCCAGTTCTTTGGCCAGGAACTTAGCGGCGACGGCCAGTGCGCCCTTGGACGAGGCGTAGCCCGCTTCGCCCAGCGGCGGCGGCACGCGCGCGGCCATGGTGTTGATCATGACGATGGCGCCCTTCTTCTGCTGCTTCATCTGCGGCAGCACCGCCTGGCTCAGGCGCAGGGTGCCGAGCAGGTTGGTTTCCAGGGTCGGAATCCAGGAGTCGAGCTTGGCGGTGGAGGCATAGTCCATGTCGCCGTGGAAGTAGGCGCTGTTGACCAGGGCGTCGATGCGGCCGAATTTTTCCACCGCGGCTTTGGCCAGGCCTTCGCAGTCCTTGTCCTTGGTGATGTCGGTGACCACTTTCAGCACCGGGGTCTTCAGGCCCAGCTCGCGGATGCGCGCTTCCGCCTCGTCCAGCTTGGCGGCGGTGCGGGCGGCAGCCACGATGCCGGCGGCGCCCTCGCGTGCGGCCTCGATGGCCAGCTTGATGCCCAGGCCGGGGCCGATGCCGGATACCACCACAATCTTGTCTTTCAGCAGCATTTGAATTCCTCCGAGTCTTTTAGTTGCCGGCCATGGGCCGGTGATCAATAGCGATGAATGAACAGCCTGCTCGCGCAGTAATCCGGTGACGGCGGAGGCTAGGCCTCGGCCGGTGATTCGAGAATGTACTTCTGCCGATAGTCGGCGAAATCGCGCCGCAGCTGTCCGGCGCTGAGGCCGAATTTCTCCGGCGGGTAGTCGTGGCGGCCGTGGCGGGTCTTCTCGTCCTCGGTGAGCCAGGCCTGCATGCGCTGCTCCAGTTCCGGGCTCATCGGCAGGCCGAGGAAGGCGTAGACCTGGCGCGCCACGTCCAGCGGGCGCTGCACCGTGTCTTTGAAGCGCACGTCGAAGAACTGGCCTTGCGGCGCGGTCTGGCGCAGCTTCATGGTGTGGCTCAGTCCGCGGTGCATCACGTCGTTCCAGGCGCGGCCGGCGGAGACCGGGTCGGGCCGGTCGCCGTAAATGCCCCACAGGGTATGGATGAAGCTGGCGATGGAGGGAATGCTCTGCACCGGGTCGCGGTGGGTCTGAATCACCTTGGTGCCGGGAAAGACCTTGAGCAGGGTGTCCATGCGCAGCAGGTGGTGCGGCGCCTTCAGCACCCAGCGCTCGCCGACGATGCCGCGCTGGCGCTTCTGCCATTGCAGGAACTGCATGCAGCGCTGCAGGAAGCGGTAGGGCGGGGTCTGGTCCTGCTGGTCGAGCCAGGCCATATAGCCGGGCACGTCGGCATAGGCGTTGAGGCCGCAGAGGAAGGAATGCTCCATCAGGATGAATTCCTCGTCCGCGAGGTCCGCGTTCATCGGGTGGATGGCGGTCAGCGCCGGCATGGCCTGCACCATCATTTCGACGTCGGCACGGCCCTTGGCGATGCGTCCCTCCGGGTTGCCGGGCGTTTCGTCCGCGAACGGCACCGGGTAGCAGGCTTCCCACCACGCCATCCACCAGAAGCGCGGATCGCAGGCCAGCAGGCGGTGCAGCTTGGTGGTGCCCGTGCGCGGCAGGCCGACAATCACCACCGGCGGCGCCAGCTGCTCCTGCGCGATCTCCGGATGGCGCTTGAAATAATCCTCGATGCGCAGCCGGTTGACCAGCTGGTTGACGAATTTCATGCGGAACAGATAGCGGCCGGTATCGGACAGCCTGGCCTCGTGTTCCAGCGCCTCGCAGCTGCGGGCCAGGCCGGTGCGGAAGGTCGGATCGCCGAAATCGGTGGGGCCGCCGGCCAGCTTGAGGGCTTCCTCGATCATGCTGTCGGGGGTCAGCGAAATCGCATTGGATGGGGCGCTCATGCCTTGATCTCTCGCGCCAGCTCGGACTGCTTGACGACGCGCGTGGTGGGATGGATATGCTCGCTGGCGCCGACCCAGCGGAAGCACAGGGTGCCCAGGTTGTGGCCGGCGGTTTCCAGCCAGTTGGCGTGGCCGGGATCCTGGTGGGCGATGACGATGGTGACGCCGCCATCGGCATCCGCTTTCGCCGTGTGCTTGTTCAGGCTGATGCGGTGGTAGCGGTAGTCCAGCGACTCCATCCACCAGTTGCTGACCTGGAGATTCCAGAAGCGGCAGTCGGGGATGCTCTTCACATGGACGATCAGGGCCTCGTCCGGCTTCAGCTCCCAGTAGGAGTGGTAGTAGAAGATGTTCGGATCGCCGCCGACGCGCTGGCACAGCGCCTGGTCGGCGGGCGGCAGCTGGTTGGGGTGTTTGAGATAACTCTGCGCCCAGTCCGCGAACAGTCGGGCGGTGCCCTCGACGAAGCGCGAGGCATTGCCCAGGCCGTTATGCAGGCGTTGCGCCGACAGTGGCGCCGGCCTGGCGTCGGCACCGGCACGGGAAATGCGCATCTGGGCCGGCTTCTCCCTGGCGCGGTCCATGAAGGTCTGGCGCACGATCACGGCGTTGCTTTCCGGCTCGATGCGCAGCCAGTTGCCAGGCTGCTTCTCATGGCTCAGCCGGATCTCGAAGTGGCCGTTGGCGTCGGTCTGCAACTGCGCCGAATCGATGGCGCCGGTGGGCTCCATGCGGCCGTTGGTCTCGTAGCCGCCTTTCTGCGTGCCGATGCTCAGATAGGAAACGCTGCCGCGCTCGCCGCGGATGACATACTCGTTGTTACCGTTGATGCGCGCGAACAGGTAATGGTTGTCCGGGTTGTCGGCGCCGATCTTGCCGGTCTCGTGCGAGGGCAGGAAAAAACCGGGGAAGTCCGGGTCGGCGAATTCCAGGTGCATCTCCAGGCCGATGCGCAGCAGCCGGCTCAGGTAGCGGAAGCCCTCGGCGCGGTCCAGCGCGTCGATGGGCGCTTCCGGTCGCAGGATCTGCTGCCCGGCGCGCTTCAGCGTGTCGCAGAACTCTTCCCAGACGCGGCCGCTGATAACGTCGGCATCGACGTTCTTGTCGGACTGCATGCCGGTTTTCCTCCAGATTTTGTCCGGCGGGGGATGTGCCGGATCGTTTGGAAGAGGCTAGTGCCCGGGGGCGGTCGGGGCTTCATCTGTTTGGACTAAAGCGAGGCAGTGAATGAAGCCTCAGTTTGAGGTGATTTCAGCGTGTTTGCTGCGGGGTTTTACCAGCGTAGCCCGGGAAGTGCGTAGCGCTACCCGGGGTGCTGCGCCGCCGCCAAAAGCCCCCGGGTAACGCTACGCGTTTCCCGGGCTACGCGCGGCGCGTGACCCAGGAGCGCAGGGAGCGGATGCGGTCGAGCAGGCGGCCGCTGCCGGAGGTGGGCGGCGGCGGTTCGGCCGTCTGCGCCACTTCGTAGCGCTGGTGCAGCTCGGGGCTGTGGGTCAATCGCTCGTGCTGCTTCAGCGCCGAGTTCACCGTGATCTTGCAGGCGTTGTCGACGATCGGCTTGGTGATGAAGCGGTAGATCTGGCCCTGGTTGATCAACTCGATGGCGGCGCCGGCGTCGGCGCGCTCGGTCAGGATCACCGACACCAGTTCCGGATGGTGCTGCTTGAGCGTGCTGATCAGGTTGACCACCGGATGATCCTGCACCCGCGTGTCGGAGATGACCACGCCGATATGCTCGCGCTCCAGCAAGTCCACCGCCTCGCTCATGGTAGTGGCGCCGAAGACGCGGAATTCCTTGCCCAGGATCGCCTGGATCTGCGGCGGCACCCGCTCGTCATCGTCCATCACCAGCACCGCCGGCAACGGTCCGGCCGGCGGTGCCGTGACTGCCTCGTCGGAGGAACGGGCCGTCGCCGCGGCGCTGACGCGCGCGGCGGTGACGGCGCGGGCGACGGTAGTGGAGAGATCCTCGTTCGACCAGGGCTTGTTGACGAAGCGAAAGATCTCGCCCTCGTTGATCGAGCCGATGATGGCGTTGAGGTCGGAATAGCCGGTGAGCAGGATGCGCATGGCGTTCGGGTTCAGCTCGCGTGCCGCGCGCAGCAGTTCGATGCCGCTCATGCCGGGCATGCGCTGGTCGCTGACCACAACGTCCACCGGCTGCTTGCGCAGCAGCTCCAGCGCCTGCGGCCCGCCCTCGGCGAAATACACCTCGTAGTGGGCGCGGAACAGCATGCGCATGGTGGTCAGCACGCGCGGTTCGTCGTCGACGAACAGGACGCGGGCCTTGGCGGCGGTCACATTGCTTGCACTGGTCATTCCCTGAGCCTCTGCCTCGACTACGCGGCGACGGCGGCCGGCGCCGCTTCGTGAGCCGTATCGACCGATCTTTTTTGTCTGAGCGGCAGGTGGATGACGAATTCGCTGCCCTTGCCCGGGGTGGAGCGCACGTCGATCCGGCCGCCATGTTCCTCAATAATACGGAAAACGATGGACAGGCCAAGCCCGGTACCCTTGCCGACCGGCTTGGTGGTGAAGAAGGGTTCGAAGATACGGCTGCGTACGTCCTCGCTCATGCCGCAGCCGGTATCGAGGATGCGCACGCCGACACCGCCATCCTCGACCAGGGTATGGACGTAGATGCGGCCATTGCCGTCGATGGCCTGGGCGGCATTGGTGAAGAGATTGAGAAACACTTGGTTGAGCTGCGAGGGCGAGCACTCGATCTGCGGCAGTTCGCCGTACTGCTTGATCACCTCGACGCGGCCCTTGAGCTGGTTCTGGCAGATCTTCAGGGCGGAGTCGATGCCGTCGTTGACGCCGAACAGGTCGGTGCGGGAGCGGTCGACCCGCGAGAAGTCCTTCAAGCTCGACACCAGCTCGCTGATCTGGCCGAGGCCGTGATCGGTGTCTTGCAGCAGGCCGTGCAGATCGCCCATCAGTTCCTCCGGGCTGAGCGCCTGGCTCTGCGCCTCGGCCTCTTCCATGGCGGTGGCGATCTCCGCTTCGGACGCATCCGGCGCGGCCAGCAGGCTCAGCGCCTTCTGTTGCGCCAGGCACAGTCCGCGCACGTCGGCCAGCGAGTTGCGCACGATCTCGGTATTGCTGCGCGCATAGCCCAGCGGCGTATTGATCTCGTGGGCCACGCCCGCCACCATCTGGCCAAGCGAGGCCATCTTCTCGGACTGCACCAGCTGTGCCTGCGACGAGCGCAGGTCCTGCAGGGCGGCGCTGAGATCGTGGGTGCGCGATTCCACCTGCGCTTCCAGGGTCTCGTTGGCGCGGGTCAGGCCGGCGTTGGCGCGGTCCAGATCGCGGTAACTGCCGCGCAGGCGCAGGCCGAGCCAGCCCAGCACACCCAGCAGCACCGCGGCGTAGGCCACCAGCGCCAGGCGGTATTTGCCGGCGATGGCCACCTGGGCGGCGTACCAGGCCGAATACTGCTGCTCCACCTTTTGCAGCTGCGGGCCGGTGGGCCGGTCGAGGAATTTGCGCAGGGTGCCGACCAGCTCGCCCTTGTCCTGGATCACGTCGTCGGCGGCGAAGCGCAGCTGCGCCATCGCGTCCTTGTAGGCGGCCGGCTGCCCGGCGCCGAGTTGATCGAGAGCGTCGACCAAGGCGTGGATGTCGGACTGGTTGGTCGGCGAGGGCGTCACGCTCAGTTGTACCACCTGGGCCTTGAGCTGGTCGCCGAGATCCCGCGCCTTGGCGCGTACTGCCGGAGTGGCCGCGGCCACCGCGGCGTCGACCTTGACCGGCACCGAGCTGGCGCTGTTGAGCAGGCGCTGGTTGTCCTGCGTGGTGCGGGCCTGGAAGTCGAGGCCGAGCAGTACCTTGTCCTTGATGGTGTCGAGGAACTCGTCCAGCGCCTGGTCCAGCTCCGGGCTGAGGCCGTGCAGGGACTGCTTGCCGGTGTCCAGCTTGTCCAGCACGTCGCCGAGTTGCTCGGTGAGGACGGCGCGCTCGTCGCCCTCGGTCATCAGCGCGGCCACATGGGCCTGCGTCAGTACGCGGTTGAACTGCACGTCGAGGGTGTTGACCGCCTGCAGGTTGTCGAGCCGCTGCAAATGGAGCTCGCTATCCACGCTCTGCGTCATGCGCAGCAGAAAGATCAGCACGCCGATCGCCACGCCAACCAGTAATGCCGGCAGCAGACGCCGCAGGTTCATCGCCCTTACTCCCTTTCCACACCAGGCGGCGCCATGGGGCATCCGCCATCCTGAGACCTCGGGAAAGAGAAGCGGGGCCGATACCGCTGCAAAGCTGGCAGGGCGAAGCCCCGCGCATTGTTCGGGTTCGCCTGGGCCTTCCTTTGCAACCGCTCAGTGCCGCTGTCCCCGAGGCAGTGTCGGCGGCTACGCGGCCGCCAACTACTTGTTCTGTCTGGACAATAGTGCCACGAGGTGACTGCGGCATCACCTATTTGTAGTAGTTGAAGTCCATCCTTGTGCGTATGGAAGAGGCGGCGCCCCAATATGGTGCGCCGCCTCTTCGGAACAGCCGGTGTGGATTTCCGGGCGAGGGACCGGGTAACTCAGGCGTTTTGCAGCTTGCGTTCCTTGGCCATGGTCAGCGCCGCGTCCTCGATCATGTCTTCCTGGCCGCCGACCATCTTGCGCCGGCCCAGTTCGAGCAGGATCTCGCGCGCCGAGATGCCGTAGCGCTTTTCCGCCCGCTGCGCGAACAGCAGGAAGGAGGAATAGACGCCGGCATAGCCCAGGGTCAGCGCGTTGCGGTCGATGCGGATGGGGAAGTCGAGAATCGGCTGGATCAGGTCCTCGGCCACATCGGAGGCCTTGAACACGTCCACCCCGGTTTCGATGCCCATGCGGTTGCACACCGCCACGAACACTTCGGTCGGGGTGTTGCCGGCGCCGGCGCCGAGGCCGCCGCAGGCGCCGTCGATGCGGCGCGCGCCGGCTTCGACCGCGGCGATGGAGTTGGCCACGCCCATCGACAGGTTGTGATGGCCATGGAAGCCGATCTCGGTTTCCGGCTTGAGCTTGTCGCGCAGTAGGCCGATGCGGGCGCTCACGTCATGCGGCAGCATGTAGCCGGCCGAGTCGGTGACGTAGAGGCAGTTGGCGCCATAGCTTTCCATCAGCAGCGCCTGCTCCAGGATTTTCTCCGGCGGGATCATGTGCGCCATCATCAGGAAGCCCACCGTATCCAGGCCCATCTTGCGGGCTTCCGAGATGTGCTGCTCGGAGACGTCGGCCTCGGTGCAGTGGGTGGCGACGCGAATGGTGGTGACGCCGCAGTCGGCCGCCATGTGCAGGTGGTCAACGGTGCCGATGCCCGGCAGCAGCAGGGCCGAGATTTTGGCGTGCTTCATCTCGGGGATCACCGCGCGCAGGTATTCCTCGTCGCTGGCGGCGGGGAAGCCGTAGTTGACCGAGGCGCCGCCGAGGCCGTCGCCGTGGGTCACTTCGATCAGCGGCACGCCGGCCGCATCGAGGCCCTTGGCGATGGTCCGCATCTGCTCGATGGTGATCTGGTGCCGCTTCGGGTGCATGCCGTCGCGCAGGGACATGTCATGCACTTTGATCTTGATGCCTTGAAGATTCATCTCATGCTCCTAGTTTCCGTAGCCCTCTCCCCTTGGGGGAGAGGGTTGGGTGAGGGGTGGGTCGTCGCGATGTGGTTTCATCATTGCGGCTGACCCCTCACCCTGTCCCTCTCCCCCAAGGGGAGAGGGGACTATCCATTCAAGCTGCCACCGGCTCCAGGTTGAGCCGGCCGGCCAGCAGTTCCTCGGCGAACATCTCCGCAGTGCGGGTAGCCGAGGCGGTCATGATGTCGAGGTTGCCGGCGTACTTGGGCAGGAAATCGCCCAGGCCCTCCACTTCAAGATAGGTGGTGACGCGGTTGCCCTCGAACACCGGGCCGTTCTTCAGGCGATAGCCCGGCACGTATTTCTGTACCTCGGCGATCATCTCGTGCACCGACTTCTCGATCTCCGCCTGCTTCGGCGCATCCGCGGTGAGGCAGTGGATGGTGTCGCGCATGATCAGGGGCGGCTCGGCCGGGTTGATGACGATGATGGCCTTACCTTCGTCGGCGCCGCCGATCTTGGCTACCGCGCCGGCGGTGGTGCGGGTGAACTCGTCGATGTTCTTGCGCGTGCCTGGGCCGACCGACTTGGACGAGACGGTGGCGACGATCTCGGCGTACTTCACCTTCTGCACGCGCGACACGGCGTAGACCATCGGGATCGTCGCCTGGCCGCCGCAGGTGACCATGTTGACGTTCATCTCGCGCTTGCCGGCATGAGCCTTCAGGTTGATCGGCGGCACGCAGTAGGGGCCGATGGCGGCCGGGGTGAGATCGATCATCATCACGCCCAGTGCATTCAGCTTGCGTGAATTCTCGGCATGCACATAGGCCGAGGTGGCGTCGAAGGCGATCTGCACGCCGTCGGCGATCACATGCGGCACCAGGCCATCGACGCCCTTATCGGTGATCTTCAGACCGAATTCACGGGCGCGGGCCAGGCCTTCGCTGGTGGGATCGACGCCGACCATCCACACCGGCTCCAGCAGCGTGCTGCGGCGCAGCTTGTACAGCAGGTCGGTGCCGATGTTGCCGGGACCGATGATGGCGCATTTGATCTTTTTCATGGGGACTCGTGACTCTTGAAAGATTAGGCCTCGAAGGAAATCGAGGCGGTGCCGATGCCGGTGAGGCTCATGTCGAAGCGGTCGCCGGGCGTGATCGGCAGCAGCGGTGCCAGCGAGCCGGACAGGATGATCTCGCCGGCGAGGAAGGGGATGCCGAAGCGGCCCAGAGTGTTGGCCAGCCAGGCCACCGCGGTGGCCGGATGGCCCTGCACCGCGGCGCCGGTGCCGCTGGCGATATGGGAGCCGTTCTTGAGGATGTCCATCTTCACCGCGGCCAGGTCCAGCGCGCGCGGCGCGACGCGGACGGCGCCGATGACGAAGACGCCGCAGGAGGCGTTGTCGGCCACGGTGTCCTGGATGCGGATCTTCCAGTCGCGGATGCGCGAATCGACGATCTCGAAGCAGGGGGAGACGTACTCGGTGGCGTCGAGCACCTGCTCCTCGGTGATGCCGGGGCCGCGCAGATCCTTCTTCAGCATGAAGGCGATCTCGCCCTCGGCGCGCGGCTGGATCAGGCCGGCGGCGGCCAGGCTGACGCGGCTGCCGTCGGCGACATGCATGCGGTCGGTGAGGAAGCCGAAGTCCGGCTGGTGCACGCCGAGCATGTCCTGCACCGGCTTGCTGGTGACGCCGATCTTCTTGCCGATGACGCGCTCGCCGCCGGCTTCGCGGCGCTTGAGCATGTGCAGGGAGATCTTGTACGCATCGTCGATGTCGATGGTGGACTCGCGGGCGGTCAGCGGGTCCAGCACGTAGCGGCCGCGCAGGGCGGCGTAGAGTTCGTCGCCGAGCGCGGCGATCTTGGCGGGTTCGAGCATCAGCCGTTCTTCAGGAAGTCGAGGGTCATGCGGTTGAACAGGTCGCGGTGCTCGATCATCACCCAGTGGCCGGCCTGCGGTACCACGATCATGCGCATATGCGGGATGCCCTTGGCCAGCTTGAGAATGCCGCTCTCGGGCATCAGCTTCTCGTTGATGCCCCAGAAGCCCAGCGCCGGGCACTTGATCTCGCCCAGGCGGTCGGCCATGTTCGGTACCTTCATGGTCTTGATCACCTGCGGATTCTGCAGCTTCATCATCTCGAAGCGCTCATGCGTCAGCTCGTCGGTGATGAAGCGCTTATTGACCACCATCGCTTCCTCGAAGAAGTAGCGCAGGCGTTCCTCGGTGACCGGCGTGGCGGACATGAACACTTCCTTCATCGTCGCCATGGCCGGCATCAGGAAGTAGTCCGGCTGGTTCTCGACGCCGCCCGGCGCCAACAGCACCAGTTTCTCGACGTGCTTCGGGTGATCCACCGCGAAGCGCAGCGCCACGGCGCCGCCGAGCGAGTTGCCGAGCAGGGTGTACTTGTCGACGCCGATCAGGTCCAGCGTCTGCTTGACGCACTCGACGAACAGCTCGATCGGGTACTCGATGTTGTCCGGCTTGTCGGAATAGCCGTAGCCGAGCAGGTCGATGACCAGATTGCGGTAGCCGTGTTCCGCCAGGTAGGGATAGTTGCCCTTGAAATTGCTGTAGCCGCCGGCGCCGGAACCGGAGCCGTGCAGCCACACCACCACCGGGCCCTTGCCCTGGTCGAGGTAATGAATGCGATGCCCGTTGGGCAGCTTGACGTAGTGGCCTTCTGGTACGGGTTTGCTCGTCATGGTCGCTGGTCTCGGAACTGGGTGAGTGAGGAGCTGCCCGCAGCGAATCGCCGCGGCCCTGCGGATGGGTGCAATTGTTCACTCCGGGGCTTGTCAGGGCTTCATCCTTTTGGACTACAGTAAGAGACAGGACAATCGCCTAGGATTGCGCCTTTACAGCCTGTTCAAACGCGAAAGAGGGATATTCACAGTGGATCAGCGCAAAGTCGTGCTCGTCACCGGCGGCGGCAAGGGTATCGGGCGCGGCATCAGCGAGCGCTTTCTGGCCAGCGGCGCCACCGTGGTGATCTGCGGCCGCGAGCAGCCCGCCAGCTTGCCCGGGCACCAGGGCCGCGGCGCCGAATTCATCGCCGCCGACGTGCGCGACCGCGCCGCGGTGGACGCCCTGTTTGCCGAGATCGCCCAGCGTCATGGCCGCCTCGACGTGCTGGTCAACAACGCCGGCGGCGCGCCCTTCGCCATGGCGGACAAGGTTTCGCCGCGTTTCCACGAATCGATCATCGCCCTCAACCTGCTGGCGCCGCTGCACCTGGCGCAGAAGGCCAATGCCCTGATGCAGGCGCGGGAAGAGGGCGGGGTGATTGTCTTCATCGGCAGCGTCAGCGGTTCGCGCCCCTCGCCGGGCACCGCCGCCTATGGCGCCGCCAAGGCGGCGATTCTCAGCCTGACGCAGTCGCTGGCGGTGGAATGGGCACCGAAAGTGCGGGTGGTCGCGGTCAGCCCCGGCCTGGTGCGCACCGAGCAGTCCGACCTGCACTATGGCGACGAGGCCGGACTGGCCGCCGTGGCCGCCACCATCCCGCAGGGGCGCCTGGCCGAGCCGGCCGAGATCGGCGATGCCTGCGTCTGGCTATCCTCGTCCGCCGCGGCTTACGCTTCCGGCATCAATCTACTGCTGCATGGCGGGGGGGAGCGGCCGGCGTTTCTGGCGGCGGCGAGTGCGAACAAGGGATAGTTTCAGTACAACACTCCGTTCGTCCCGAGTGCCTTGCGCAGCAAGGTGTATCGAGGGACCAGCGCCGCGCCGTCCGGCGCAACCCCTCGATACGGCGCTAGGCGCCTACTCGGGGCGAACGGTTTTCCCTTATCTGGCCAGAAACCCGCCATCCACCGCGAACACCGCCCCATTGGCATAAGACGCCCGGTCCGAGCACAGCCACACCACCATATTGGCGATCTCTTCAGCCGTGCCGACGCGCGCGGCCGGCACCGTGGCGGCCACCATGTCGCGGAACTGCTGCACCTCGAACACCGGCCGGGTCATCGGCGTTTCGATAATGCCGGGTGCAACCGCATTGCAGCGCACGCCCTTGGCGCCGTACTCGATGGCGATGGTCTTGGTCAGGCCGACCACGCCGTGCTTGCTGGCGACATAGCCCGGCACCCCGGCAAATCCGATCTGCCCGGCGATGGAAGCGGTGTTGACGATGGCGCCGCCGCCGTTGTTGAGCATGGCGCGCACCTGGTAGCGCAGGCAGTAGAAAACGCTGGACAGGTTCACCGCGATGAGGCGGTCCCACAGTTCCAGCGGGTAGTCGATAGTGCCGGGAGGCATGGGGCCGTCGGAGATGCCGGCATTGTTGAAGGCTGCGTCGAGACGGCCGAACTTCGCCAGCGCCGCCTGCACCAGCGCCTCGCACTGCTCCGCTTTCGACACATCGGTACGCACGAAGATCGCCTCGCTGCCCTTGCCGCGCAGTTCAGCGGCCAGCGCCTCGCCGGCCTCGGCGCCGATGTCGGCCAGCACCAGACGGGCGCCTTCCTCGGCAAAGCGCAGGGCGGCGGCGCGGCCGATGCCGCTGGACGCGCCGGTGATGATGGCAACCTTGTTGTTGAGTTCGTTCACGCTGCTCCTCGCATGGTCTGGCTTATGGGTTTGTGCGATGAACATTCAGCCAGTACCGTAACAGCCGCATCGTCTGCGTGGACTATCGAATGTTGTTGTCACCCCTGGACTCGACCCGGGAGCGACAATTGACTAGGCCTCGAAATCGATCACCTGAGCCACCGCCTTGCCGCCATCCCACTCCTGCGCTGCCTTGATGCCGCTGGCGAAACTCTCCAGCACCACCGGCGCGGCCTCGATGAACTCCAGCAGCAGGCCAGGCTCGGCGGCGGACTCCATGTAGGCCACACGCACCACGCCGTTGCTGGCCTCGAAGGCCGGCACCAGGCCGCGCTGCCTGGCCCTGGCCACGTCGCCGTCGATATCCTGCGACAGCCAGGCGATGTGGTGCATGCCGATCAGGCTGCGGCCGCTGGCGTCCTGGTATGGGGAGGGCGTCCTGCTGGTGACCTGGATCAGCTCGATCTGCACCTCGTCCTGGTAGGACAGGCCCACGTTCATCTTCACCGTGGTGTCCGCGCCACGGCAGTGGCCGCGCATGCTAGTGTTCTTGTAAACCGTCCAGGGGCCGATGCCGGCGAAGGCGATCCAGTGGCGGATGGCGGCGTCGAGATCCTCCACGATGTAGGCGATCTGGCGGATCGGGCCGTAGGTCTTGCGGTTCATGTTCTGCTGCTCCCTCGGGAAATTTCCAGCGGCCGCTGGTAGGAAATATCGCTGCGGTCGCGCGCCGCCTTGGCGTTGAGCATCAAGGCCGCCACCGCCTCGCGCATCTGCGGATCGACCTGGGATTCGCCCGGCAGGCTGCTGACCCATTCCACCACGCAGACCCGCCGCGCGATGGCCCAGCGCCCGGCGCGGCGCTCCAGCCGGTCGATGTAACGGTTGCCGATGACGTCCACCGTGCCGCTCTGGTTGACGCCGATATAGACGCAGTAGGTCTCGCTGTGGGCGGTATCCCCGTCCAATTCACAACTGTGGTTGAGAATCAGGTGGTTGGTGGTCTTCTGGTATTCGCGGTGATAAGCCAGGGCCCAGTCGGCGAAATCGGCCGGCTTGCCGACGAAGGCGCCGTGATCGTCGATGGCATCGGCGTGGTAGGCGGACAACAGCAGTTCGCGGTCGAGCCGGTCGACGCCGCGCGTATAGCAGTGCAGGCAATCCTGAATCGCCTGTCGGTCCAGCAGCCGGCGTAGCGCAGCCTGGTCGGGTTCATCCATGGTTTCGCCGCTCCTCCCCATTTTTTTGTGCCCCAACCTTCGGTCAAGCCCGACGGACGCGCCTCGTCTGGATAGACGAACGAGGGGTGCGCGGCGGGTTCTGATCGTCTCAATGGGTGATGTTGCCTCGGCACCGCCTCCCAATAATGCGCTTAACCGGAGGAGCTATAACAATGCAACAGAACGCACAGAACGACTTTCCGCAGGGCGCGGTACTGGTATTCGGCGGCAGCGGCGGCATCGGCCAGGCCGTGGCCGTCACATTCGCCAAATCAGGCACCGACGTCGCCATCGCCTACCGCTCGAAGAAGGACGTGGCCGAGCGCGTCGCCGGCGAGATCCGCGCTGCCGGCCGCAAGGCCAGCATCCACGCCACCGACGTCACCGACCCCAAGCAGGTGGAAGCGGCGGTGGAGGCGGCGCTGAAGGAGCATGGCCGCATCCATACGGTGGTGTTCGCCGCCGGCCCGGTGGTGGAGCAAGTGCTGATCGGCGATACCAGCCACGCCCTGTACAAGCGCTCCATCGAGACCGAGGTGATGGGTTTCTTCAACGTGGTGCAGGCGACGCTGCCGAAGCTGCGCGCGGCCGGCGGCGGCTCCTACGTGCACCTGGGCTCGGCCGGCCACGTCTGGTGGCCGCCCAAGGATGGCCTCTCCGTGGCGCCCAAGGCGGCCAACGAGGCGCTGATCAAGGGTATCGCCAAGGAAGAGGGCCGCAACAATGTCCGCGCCAACAGTGTGCTGGTGGGCGTGATCGAGGCCGGCATGTTCCTGGAGCTGCTCAAGCGCGGCGTGTTCGACCAGGCCTGGATCGACGAGACGCAGAAGCTGCTGCCGCTGAAGCGCTGGGGCAAGCCGGAGGAGATCGGCCACACCGCCGTGTTCCTGGCCTCCACCCGCGGCGGCTACATCACCGGGCAGCAGATCAATGTGTCCGGTGGGTTTGGAATCTAAGGCGGAAACAGCAACAACGTCATACCGGCTTTCGCCGGTATGACGTGTCGATTTTAGTTTTGAAGCAGAAGCGCAGCGGGTTGATGCGCTCGGTTGCCACCCAATAAAACGGAGGAAGTCATGTCCCTGCCCCTGGAAGATCTCGAACTGATCAAGCGTCTCAAGTACGCCTACTGCCGCTGCATCGATACCGCCAACGTCAAGGAAGTGCGCGAGCTGTTTACCGAGGATGCCGGTGTCTGCTATGTCGGCGGCACTTACCGCTTCGAGGTGCAGGGGCGCGACAAGATCATCGAGGCGCTGGAGAACGCCTTCCACTCGGAGGCGATCGCCTTCCATCACGTCAATCACCCGGAAATCGACTTCCAGTCGCCGACCGAGGCCACCGGCACCTGGTACCTGAAGGACTGGTTCCTCGACCTGCGCCACAAGATCATCACCGACGGTTCTTCCCTGTACAAGGATCGTTACGTCAAGCGCAACGGCAAGTGGCTGATCCAGTACGCCAGCTACGAACGCGTATTCGAGATCGTGACGCCGGTGACCCAGGTGCCGAACATCACCGCGCATTACCTGGCCAAGCACGGCAAGAAGCTGCCGCCGCTTTAGGAGGCTTCTTCTCCATTGTGGATTCAGCGGATGCTGGTTTAACGGGGGAGCGACAATGCGTGTAGCCGTAACAGGTGGAGGCGGCCGTCTGGGCTGTTCGCTGGTGCGGGCGCTATTGCAGCGCGGCGACAGCGTACGGGTACTGGAGCCCGGCACGGCGATGCCGGCTTCCCTGGCGGGTCTCGACGTGGACCTGGTGCGCGGCTCGGTGCTGTCCGCGGACGACGTGGCCCGGCTGGTCGACGGCGTGGAGCTGGTGTTCCACCTCGCCGCCAAGGTCAACCTGGACAAGGACCGCGACGGCAGCATCCGCGCGGTCAATGTCGAGGGCACGCGCACTGTGGCCGAGGCCTGCCTCCGGCGGCGCATTCGTCTGGTGCACTGCTCCTCGCATCACGCCCTGGTGCGGTACCCGTTGGAGCAGCCGCTGGACGAGTCGCGGCCGCTGGCCCTGGACGAGCCCTGCGACTACCACCGCTGCAAGGCCCTGGCCGAGCAGCTGATCCAGGAACTGGTGCGCGAGCGCGGCCTCGACGCCGTGGTGGTCAGCCCCGGCACCATGATCGGCCCGCAGGACTACGAGCCTTCGCTGATGGGCAAGGCCCTGATCGACCTGTACCACCGGCGCATCCCGATGCTGATGGAAGTGGTGAGCGACTACATCGATGTGCGCGATGTCGCCGCCGGCATGCTCGCCGCAGCCGCCAAGGGCCGGCGCGGCGAACGCTATCTACTGACCGGCGCGTTGCACGACCTGCGCACCATCAGCGGCTACTGGCAGGAGCTGACCGGCGTGACCATGCCCAAGGCCGTGATGCCGCTGTGGGTGGCCTGGACCATGCTGCCGTTCACCACGGTGGCCTCGCGCTTCAGCGGCAAGCCGCCGTTGTTCACCCCCGGCGTGCTGCGCGCCAGCGTTTCCAATACGGTGGTTTCCCATGCCAAGGCCGAGCGCGAACTGGGTTTCGCGCCGCGTTCCACTTACGAATCGTTGGCCGACGCGCTGGCGTTTTACCGGGCGCAGGGCTGGCTGGAGAGCAAGCTGGCGGCCTGAGCGGCGCTGAGCGTTCTACCTGAAGCAATCCAGGTCGTCGGCAAAGGCCATCGGGCCGGACCAGGCGCGGGCGATCACCCGCCGCGTCTCCGCCTCCTGGCCGAGCGTGCGCAGCATGCGGTGCGACAGCACCAGCGCTTTCACATTCGCCGCCTTGGCTATGCGTCCGATCACCGAAGGCGGCATATGCAACTCCAGCGGCACGCCGCTCGCGCCTTCGGGTACGGCGTTGTGGGCGACGAAGAGATCGGCATTCCTGGCCAGCACTTCGAGATTGCCGTTCTCGCCGTTGCTGTCGCCGGAAAAAACCAGGCTTTTGCCGCCGACGCTGACGCGCCAGGCCAGGGCCGGCACGCCGCCGTGTATCACCCGGGTCGCGGCCAGATCGACGCCGTCGCGGGAAGGCAGCGACAGGACTTCGTGCTCCGCGGGAGCCACGTCGTGCGCTTCCAGCTTGAAGCCCGACTCCCCGCCATTGAGGAAATCCCCCAGGTACCGGTAAGCGCCCCGCCCGGGATCGAACAGGTCGGCGACGAATTCGGTGGTGGCGGGAAAGGCATCGTTGCCGGCCGGGCCGTACACCGGCAAGGGCTTCCGCCGGTCCTCGAAATACGCCGACTTCATCAGCGCCGGAAAGTCCGCCGTGTGATCGATATGCAGATGCGAGAACAGGATGACATCGAGCTGCGATACCGACGCGCCCGACTGGCCGAAACGCAGGGCGCTGCCGCCGCCGCTGTCGATCAGCACGCGGGCGCGGCCGTCCTGCCACACCAGGTAGCTGGTCGATGCGCGCCGGTCTTCCATCTCCGGGCCGCCCGATCCCAGCACCTGCGGCTCGACGCCATGGCCGGTGCAGGCCCTGGCCTGCGATGAGGCTGGCGCGGCGAGACAGTCTGCGCTGGCACTTGCCAGCGCCATGGCGGCCGCCATGAGCAAGGCAATGCAGGTATTACTCATGGTTATCCTCGCCGGTGGGGCAACTCGCCGAGGTCAGAGTAGCCCGGGATACGCGCAGCGTCACCCGGGGTTGGCCGAGTCGCCGAAGCCCCCGGGTAGCGCTGCGCGCTGCCCAGGCTACGGACATTTCAGTTGCCAGCCTTGCGCTCCCACAGCAGGGGAAACATGCGATGCGTGCCGGCCAAGCCCTTCAGCGCCGCCTCGCGGCTGTCGCCGAAGACAAAACCGTCGTCGCTTCCGACCAGCTCATGCAGATCCGATGACACCAGGATTTCGCCGCCGCCGGCTTGCGCGGCGATGCGCGCGGCGAGGATCACGGTGATGCCGAAGAAGCGGTCGCCTTCCTTGATCGGCGTGCCGTTGTGCAGGCCGATGCGCACGCGGATCGGTTCGGCGCCGCGGCGGGCGCTGTGTTTGGCGCAGGCGCGCTGGATGTCGGCAGCGCAGCGCAGCGCCTCGGCCGGGGCGGGGAAGGCGAGCAGGAAGCCATCGCCCTGCAATTCCACTTCCTGACCGCCATGCGCCTTGAGCGCGGTGCGCACGATGGCGTTGTGGGTCTTGATCACGGCGTGGGCCTTGCGGTCGCCGAGGCGCTCGGTCATGGCGGAGAAGCCTTCCATATCGCTGAAGGCGATGGTCACCGCGCCATCCGGCGCGGCGGCGGCGCCGAAATCGGGCCGGCGCCGCTCCACCGAGGCGATCACCGCCTCGATCGATGATTTGACCACGCGCAGGGCCACGCCCTCGGCTTCGGCCCGCAGGCTCAGCGCGAGCTCGCTCAGGCGATTCAGCCCGGCAGTGCCGCCGCTGGCCAGCAGTTCGCGCAGCAGGGTTGCGGTATTGGGCTCGTCGCTGGTCCTGGCGAGGGGTTTGAGGTCTTCGCGTTTGCCCCTTAGCCAATCCAGTCCCGCCACCAGGCCGGAAGCGCCGAGTATCAGCCACAGGCCGATGAGGATACGGATCAGGCTCACGGCCAGTACCGCCAGCGCCTCGCCGCCGATCTGCGCCGGGTGCAGCGGCACGGCGCCGTCGAGAACTGCCTGCACCAGGGCGATGAGTCCGTCGGCGGCGATGACCGAGCCCACCGTGAGGAAGGCCAGGTACTGGATATCCTCGCGCGAGGCCTTGGCGTAGCGGCGTGTCGCGCGCTGCCGGCCGATCAGCTGCGCCACACCATCGGCGAATATCCACAAGACCGCGGCCAGCACGGCCCACAGTGCCGGCACGGCCAGTTCGGTCCACAGGATGAAGACGCTGAAGTGCTGCTGCCCGGGCAGCCTGGTCAGCAGCGGCGCCAGCTGCAGCGCGCGCAGGCCCCAGTACAGGGCCGTCAGGCGGCTGGCGAGGTAGGCGAGTTCGCGCAGTTCCATCTAGGCCCCAGCCCTGATTTCATGCACGGCACGTGCCGATGGAAGCGCGCTCAGCCGAGCGTGATCACGCTGTTCAGCAACAGCCTCACCAGCATGGTCTGCCGCGTCACCCCGGTCTTGCAGAAGATCGAGCGCAGGTGGGTGCGGGCGGTGTTGCGGCGCACGTCCATTTTCTCCGCCGCCTCGTCGAGGGTCAGGCCCTCGGCCAGCAGCAGGGCCAGGGCGGCTTCCATGCGGGTCAGGCCGAACAGCCGGCGCACCAGTTCATGGGAGGGCTGGGCCGAGCTGGATTCCGGGTCGCGCAGGAATACTGCCACGGCCGGGCGCTGACGGCTTTCCGACCAGGTGCCGAGCGGGATCTGCCGCACCAGCACGCCGAGCTTGGCGCGGCCGGAGGGGCGGGTGACGGACATGGCCTCGACCACGCCGGGGCCCTTGTCGGCGACGGTGCCGCTGAGCGCCTGGCGCACCATGCGTTGCAGCTCGCGGCCTTCCTGCGTCACTTCCACCGAGAGGTTGTTGCCGGCGAGCCAGATGCCGTCCTTCTCCGACAGGATGCGGCGCGCTTCCTGGTTGGTTTCGAGCAGGGTGCCGTTCTGCGAGAAGCTGATGATGCCGAGCAGCATGCGGTTGACGGTACCGGCGAACAGCTGCCGCTCGCATTCGAGGAAATCGAGCCGCGCATGCAGCTGGATCGAGCGCTTCAGGTGCGGCAGCAGGAAGCGGATCAGCGCCTTGTCCTCGCTGCTGAAGGGCTGGGCCTCGTGCGAGCGGGTGATGCGCAGGCGGCACTCGATGCCTTCCTTGGTGTAGATGTCGGCGCCGAGCAGGTGGCGCACGCCGAGCGGGCGCAGGTATTCCTGGTACACCGTGCTTTGCAGCCACTGCTTGCCGATCAGCTCCTCGGCCGTGACCACTTCGCCCTCGGCCAGGCGCACGAACGGGTCCATCGAGAAGAAATGGGTTTCGTAGGATTCGATGCCCTGCTTGGTGACGGTGCCGGTATTGATCATCACGCCGGCGTTCTCCGAGGAGGGAGGGCGCAGCATCAGGGTGACGTGGGCGGCCTGCAGGCTGTCGCGCATCAGCTGCAGCGCGGCCTGCCAGGGCGGCGACTCCATCGCGCCCTCGTAGATCGCCCCGATCAGGCGGTCGAGCGGCGCAAGGCCCACGGCCTCGGCCAGATTGTCCAGGGAAAACTTGCCGCCGGCGCGGCCGATGGACCCTTCATTGTCGGTAAATGTCGACTTCGCTACCAAAGGCATTGACCCTCCTCACTCTGTCATGCCGAGCTTCGCCCCTGGCGCCTTTGGAATTTGGTATGGACGCCAGCGGTGCAGCCTCATATTCGATCGGTTCTTCTGGTCCGGTCCTCTCGCAAGCGAGAGGCTACCCCTAGGGGTAGCCTGAGCTCAATGGCCTAAGTATATGCCAGTGTTTAACCCAAACGGACGATTGTGGAGGATAGCCGCCCGGTGGAGCATTGCGTATTGACATTTTCCGCCATGGGGGCCGTTTTTGCGGCCCTTGACGGCTTATCTCCCCCGACCAATGGAAATCCGGATGCCCAGCGAAAAAGTAATGAAACAGGCGATGCAGGCCTACATCGATGGCTTCAACCGCTCCGATGCGGACGCTGTGGTCGCCCTTTACGCCGACGACGCCACCGTGGAGGACCCGGTGGGCAAGGCCGTGATGACCGGCAAGGACAAAATCGCCGCCTTCTACAAGATGTCCATCGCCACCGGCGCCCGCCTGGCCCTGGCCGCCCCGGTGCGCGCCTCCCACGGCAATTCCGCCGCCATGGCCTTCGACGTGCTGCTCAACATGCCGCAGGGCAAGGCCGTGATCCGCGTCATCGACGTGATGACCTTCAACGAGGACGGCAAATTCACCTCGATGCGCGCTTTCTGGGGCCAGAGCGACATGGAAATGGTCTGAGGCGGGGCCGGGTTCCGCCGCGCCGGCTGCCGCATGTGTGCCATGTTTGCCACGGATGCCGGTCCCAAAAAGCGGCACACATGGAATACATGGAGCAGAGTCCGGGTAGCTGCGGGGGGTGTGACCGTGCGGGCACTGGAGCCTACTGCGACCAATTCCGCCGACAGCTGACAAGCGTTCTGTGGGGCTGACCGGCTTCCTCCAGCCCCGCGCAGCCGGCGGCGAACGCCTGGTTCCCGGCCGCGTGTTCACCCCTCATTGTTACGATCAGGCAATGGAACTCGGAAACGCTGCCGCACCAGGGGATGATCTTCGGAAATTGTCGGATTCCGCTCTTACGGCGGAGGGCGATAAGGCGTGGCAAAGTGGTGATGCCGATCGCGCAAGTCAAATCAAAACAGAAAGAGCGCGTCGAAAAGCTGAGCATGCAAAGCAGCGCGCTGCCGATGAATTGATGCGGGGCGTTTTTGGTATGTACGGCTTCGCAATTCTGATGACTGTTCTGATCATTTTGAACACCCTACAAAAGGGAAATGTAATCAGACTGGTGCCGCTGCTAGTGCCTGCTGCGATTGGAGGCCTGGCGTACTACACATGCAAAGGCAATAGAGGCACGGCGTTGGTTGCCTCAGCTATTATCCTTGCGATAGCAATCGGCGATTTGGTTATGAGTCGGCGACCAAATGCACTTTTGGCCGGTTTCGAGATCGTTTCGGCTTGCTACAGTTGTCTCGCCGTGAAAGGCGCCTTTACTTTGCGTCGGCTGGCGGGTTGACCGGGTCCAGCCCGAAGCCGTTACTGGCTGCCAGCTGCTTTAGGCGATTCGATTTCGAGCCAAGCTTAAGTCCAGTTCCCGGTGGACTCTCGGAATGGCTTTGTTGATCGGCCCCTCCTTGTTCGATGAACTTTTTCCTTGAACGAATCCAGGTCCCAAATTGGCGCATCCAAACAGCCTCAGCAACTTCGCTGAACGGCTCAACAAAACAGGGATGCAAACATGAGAAAGGTCAGAACCAGGCAATCCGCCTCGAGGGTGACGTCGGCCATCGCCGGCTTGATGCTGCTGGTAACGACCGTGGCGCCGACTACCGCCAGCGCCGACCGGGTTGATGACCTCATCACCGCAAAAATGGCCGAGAAATCCATACCCGGCCTGGTTCTGGGCGTGATCCGCGACGGCCGTGTGATCAAGCAGAAGGCTTATGGCTACGCCAACGTGGAGCTGAAGGTTCCGACCATCCTGGACACCTCGTTTTCCCTGGCGTCGACGACCAAGGTCTTCACCGCGGTCGCGCTGATGCAAATGGTCGAACAGGGCAAGATCACCCTGGACCAGCCGGTGAGCACGATCGTGCCGGGCCTGCCCGCGGCGTGGTCCAAGGTGACAATCCGGCACTGCCTGTCCCACACGACGGGCTTGCCCTATGCGGTCGAGGACCAATTCAACGTCTATGTCTTGGACGGAAATCGCGATGGGCTGATCGCCAAGCTTTCCTACAAGCCCGTAACCGAGCCTGGAACGCAAGTCGATTACAACGCGACCGACTTCGTGCTCC